>JAESFI010000066.1_pt1 | contig 145202 bp, 139 predicted proteins | sample 9269361 | NCBI WGS metagenome assembly JAESFI01 (sample SAMN14504119, study PRJNA617095) | algae metagenome | isolation source: Brasilonema angustatum HA4187-MV1 and co-occurring heterotrophs from moss... | place: USA: Manoa Valley, Honolulu, Hawaii | collected 2009-07-20
AGCCGGAAAGGCCCACAACGCCGCTCTCATCGCCTGCGCGCGAAAGCTCCTGATCTATGCCAATACCGTCCTGCAACGAGGCACGCCGTGGACCGAAAAACTCCTCGGCGTTTAATGGTTGCTACGAAGAAAGCGACGCGAGCTGATCCATGGACGCAAAAGTGACCCAGACCCAAGACCGCATCGGCGTGCTCGAAGAGCTCCTCAACGAGCGCTACTCCGTCCGCGCCTTCCTTCCCAGGGAGGTCGACCGCGCCACCATCGAGCATGTGCTGACCACCGCGCAGCGCACCGCGTCCTGGTGCAATAGCCAGCCTTGGCAGGTCATCATCGCCAGCGGCGAGGCCAAGGAGCGGTTTCGCCAGTCGATCTACAAGGAGGCCTCCGGCGGCCTCGGCGACGACTACGATTTCACGCCGCCGCGCGAATATGTCGGCGTCTATCTCGATCGCCGCCGCGAGAGCGGCTTTCAGCTCTACAACACGCTCGGCATTCCCCGCGGCGACAGAAGCGGCTACGCCAAGCAGGCGCTGGAGAACTACAATTTCTTCGGCGCGCCGCATGTCGCCATCATCCACACCAACGAGCCGCTCGGCATCTACGGTGCGATCGACTGCGGTGCTTACGTCTCGAACTTCATGCTGGCCGCCCAGGCGCTGGGGCTCGGCACGATACCGCAGGCGGCACTGGCGCGTCACTCCGGTCTGATCCGGCGCCACTTCAATCTGCCCGATGATCGCCGCGTCGTCTGCGGCATCTCGTTCGGCTATGCCGACAACGCGCACAAGGTCAACAGCTACCGCACCTCGCGCGCAACCGTCGCTGACACCGTGACGTTCGTGGATAAGTAGTCGCGCGGCACCAACCGCGCCGTCAGATCTTCGCACGCATGCAAAGGCGGCCGCAGAAGCAGCCGCCTTCACGTCTCGTCTCGATCAGTGACTTGCTGCTATCCGCCGCTGCCGCCGATCACGGCGCGCACGGTCTCGTCGGGGCCGAAATCCTCGGCGCCATCGACATAGAGCAGTGCGGCGAGCTTCGAGCGCGCGCGGTTGACGCGGCTCTTGATCGTGCCGACTGCACAGCCGCAGATCGACGCTGCATCCTCATAGGAGAAGCCGGAGGCGCCGACCAGGATGAGCGCCTCGCGCTGGTCCTGCGGAAGCTTCTCGAGCGCGCCGCGGAACTCCTCGAACTCGAGGTGGGCGTTCTGCGAAGGCTGCGTCTTCAGCGTCTTCGCGTAATTGCCCTCGGCATCCTCCACCTCCCGCCGCCGCTTGCGATAGTCGGAGCGGAACAGGTTGCGCAGGATCGTGAACAGCCACGCCGGCAGGTTGGAGCCGGGCTGGAACGAGTCGATGTTGGCGAGCGCGCGGAGCAAGGTTTCCTGCACCAGATCGTCGGCGCGGTCCGCATTGCCACTGAGCGAGATGGCGAACGCGCGCAAGCTCGGCACGGCCGCCAGGATGTCGTTACGCAGGGAGTCCGTGAGAGGCATTAATCCCTCCCATTGTTGTTGTCGTTTGAGCCCCCGTCATTTTCAACTTGGGGCGCCGCTCCCTGGGCATCAAGCTTCTTGATCAGTTCTGCGAACCGATCTGGAACCCCCTGCCGCACGACGTCGTCGTACATGGCGCGGAGCTGATGCCCGATCCGGGATTGAATCTCCGGAGTGAGCCCTCCCTTGCCGGGGGTCGTGCTTTTGCTGGCTTGAGACTTGAGATCTTTCATGACCTGTTCCACGTTTCCCCGAGTTAAGTGACTGTAAATTCGAGAAGTTTTCTCAACCGGGAGCCGTTCCCTGGATAGGCACAATTCCAGGTTCGATAAAAAGTTCCCCCCTCGGCGGAACTTTTCTTGGCCTGAGGCGTAAACAGCCCAGCAGGGGAACCCGGGCCCCCCGCGTTCGCAAGGTTGGCCCGAAATGAATGGAGTGGGGATGTCCCGTTCACAGCTTGTTGCTGAACACTTGCCGTTGTTGCGCCGGTACGCGCGCGCCCTGACGGGCAGCCAGGCCTCCGGAGACGCCTACGTTGCAGCCATGTTGGAAGCCATGCTGGGGGATCCGTCGGTGCTCGACGAGAGCCATGGGCCGCGCGCCGGCCTGTTCCGGCTGTTCACCCAGATCTGGAATTCGGTCTCCGTCAATGACGATTCCGAGGTGACGACCCTACCGATGCCGCCCGAGCGCCGGCTGTCGAACATCACGCCGCTGCCGCGGCAGGCCTTCCTGCTGCTCTCGCTCGAGGGATTCTCGGAGGAGGAAGTCGCCTACGTCCTCGGCTCCGACGTCGCCGAGACGCGGCGGCTTGCGGACGCCGCCGGACGCGAGATGGCGGCCGAGATCGCCACCGACGTGCTGATCATCGAGGACGAGACCTTCATCGCCATGGACCTCGAGAGCCTGGTGAAGAATCTCGGCCACAACGTCGTCGGAGTCGCGCGCACCCATGCCGACGCGGTGGCGCTGGCCAAGAACAAGCGGCCCGGCCTGATCCTCGCCGACATCCAGCTCGCCGACGGCTCGTCGGGGCTCGACGCGGTGAACGAGCTGCTGCGTACCTTCGAGGTGCCGGTGGTGTTCATCACCGCCTATCCGGAGCGCTTCCTCACCGGCGAGCGCCCCGAGCCGGCGTTCCTGATCTCAAAGCCGTTCCAGCCCGCGATGGTGTCGGCGGTGGCGAGCCAGGCGCTGTTCTTCCAGCGCAACTCGCGAAATCGTACGCCCAAGGCGCCGGCGGCATAACAAGGCGCCGGCGGCGTAACCAGGCCTCCATCGAACACGAGGACGGCGCGTCGCAAGGCGCGCCGTTTTTGCATGTGGCGGCGAATTGTTCTGCCTTGCCTCAGCAGCCCCGGCAAATGCTGCGAAGCATGGAATTGAGCTTGGTATCGCTCGGCCCGGGGGATTTCGCGTTCAGCTTGGCCTGGTCATCGATCCAGGATTGGAGAAATTTTTCGCGCTCCGGCGACGGCCCCGCCGCGGGCCGCGGCGTCCCGTCGAAAGTCAAGAGGATTGTCACTCTTTGCAGATCGTCCTTCGCTTCGGCGGGCGGCTTGGGGAATGGTGCGGATCGCTCGACCATCGCGAGCGTCTCCGCATCGAGTGGTGCGATGCCGGTGCTTTCCACCAACGCATTCGAGATCAATTTGCCTGAACGATCGACCACGAAGATGACGCCCGCATCACCCCGCTGGCCGATCGCCTTCGCGGGGAACACTATGTTGCGCCGGACGTGCTCGGTGACCGCCTTGCGCCATGCGGCCATAGCCTCGGACTCTGCGAAGCCGGAAGCCGGCGTGCTCAGCACCAGCCCGTTGGTCGGCACCTGGAATTGACGGCCGTTGAAGACAATCGGCACTACGAAATAGAAAGTCTCTTCCTTCAGCTCCGAAGGCGGCGCCGGGAACGGTTGGGCACGGGTGACGATCTCCAGCGCAGCATCGTCGAGCAATCGCGAGCCGGTCTTCGCAGCCAGTGCCCGCGAGACCAATCTGCCGGACCGGTCGATGACGAAGCCTACCCTGGCCTCACCGGTTTGCCCCAGTGCCTCAGCTGGAAATAGCCGGTAGCCGGCTATGTGTGTCGACAGCCTTGCCTTCCAGGCCTTGATGCTCTCGCTCTGCGATTCAGTCTGCGCATGCGCGGGGAAAGCCGCGAGCAATCCGAGGAGCGCGGCCAGCAAGGGGAATTTCATCTGCATCGACGTGGATACTAATCGCCATCAGGTTGATTGCAAGCCTTGCTGCCCGTATCGCGCTTGCCGCGTTGTGGGCAATTCGAACGGCCGCGAAGCATCGCGTGCTTGACGGCAGCTTCATTGCCCCGTTGATATTTCGGGGCGATGACAGCCATCGCCAAGCCGCCAGGAGATTTAGCGCCATGGACCAGCAACTCCTCGATCGCCTCGCCATCCGCGACCTCGTCGAGAATTGGGCGGTGTGGCGCGACGCCGGTGACTGGGAGCGCTTCGCGACCGTCTGGCACGAGGAGGGCTGGATGTCCGCCACCTGGTTTCAGGGACCGGCGCGGGATTTCATGCGCGTCAGCCAGGAGGGCTTTGCCAAGGGCGTGCGCATCCTGCATTTCCTCGGCGGCACCAGCATCGACCTCGCCGGCGAGCGGGCCATCGCCCAGACCAAGATGACGATCTCGCAGCGGGCTCTCGTGCATGACGCGCTCTGCGACGTCGTCTGCACCGGGCGCTTCTACGATTTCCTGGAGAGGCGGCAAGACCAATCAGGCATCGGTAAATGGGGCATCGTCCGCCGCCAGCCGATCTACGAGAAGGACCGGATCGACCCGGTCGATCCCGCCGCCACGCTTCGTCTCGACCAGACGGCGCTGGCTGCGCTCCCTGAGGGCTATCGCCATCTCGCCTATATGCAGGAGCTGATCGGCTACAAGGTCAAGCGCGACATGCCGGGCCTGATCGGGCCTGAGGTCGAGAAGCTCTATGGCGAAGGGCGCGAATGGCTCGCGGGGAAGTGAGCCGCGAACGAAGATAGATTCTTTGCGGCGACGAGTTTATCTCCGGAAGGCAGTTTCCTTTCGGGCCCGCTACGCCGGCCAGACGTCGCAGCCGCATTCATGAATGTGGCTCATAGCGTCATTCCATCTGCCTTGGCTAATCGCGTCTGCGCCGCACACCTATAATTCGCTCCATGCTTGTCGGCGCACGTGCATGCGTCCGACCCCGACGCCATGGAGATGGTATGATCACAATCGTCGTCAACGGCGAGAAGCGGCAGGTGCAGTCGTCGCCCGACACGCCGCTGCTCTATGTCCTGCGCAACGAGCTGAACCTGATGACTCCCAAGTTCGGCTGCGGCCTGGCGCAGTGTGGCGCGTGCTCGGTCCTGCTGGATGGTGAGGAGATCCGTTCCTGCATCACGCCGGTCGATTCCGTCACCGACAAGGAGGTTACGACGGTCGACGGTTTGCCAGCCCGCTGGGCGAAGCAGCGCAGCCTGTCCCCTGAGCGAGCGGCCAGGACGCTGCACCCGGTGCAGGAGGCCTGGATCGAGGAGCAGGTCCCGCAATGCGGGATCTGCCAGTTCGGCATGATGATCAAGGTCACCGAATTGCTGGAGCACAATCCGAAGCCGAGTGATGACGACATCAAGGAGGCGCTGACCAGCTCCGGCCCATCTCCCCACCTCTGTCGCTGCGCCAGCTATGCCGCGATCCTCGAAGGTGTGCACCGTGCCGCCAGCATCATGGCCGATGGAGATCAGGGATGAGCGGATCGATCGATACGGGCATTCCTGCCGCCTCGCTCAGCCGGCGGGGATTCCTCGCGGCGGGTGGAGCGATGATCGTCGCGCTCGGCATGAAATCGTCGGTCGCCGCCCCTGGCCCAGGTGCTTCACTTGATGCGGCACGGCCGGCGTCATGGATCGAGATCCACGCCGACGATACCGTGGTGATCCGCACCGGCAAATGCGATTTCGGACAAAGCTCGATCTATACCGCCTATCGCCAGATCGTGGCGGAGGAGCTCGGCGTCCCGTTCGAGGCGATCACGACGGTGGTGTCGGGCGATACCGACCGCTCGCCTGATGGCGGCGGGACCTTCGGCCTGTTGCGCAACAACGTCCTGAACCTGCGCAAGGTCGCCGCCTACACGCGCGAGGCGGTGCTCGATCTGGCCAGCCAGCAGCTCAGCGTTCCGCGCGATCGCCTGTCGGTGGCGGATGGCGTGGTTTCCGGCGGCGGGAAATCGGTCACGTTTGGCCGGTTGGTCGCGGGCCAGGATCTGCGCCTGACCATTCCCGTCAGCGGCGAGTTGACGGAGTTTTTCGGCCTTCAGGTCCAGGGCAGCCCGCCCTTCAAGCCTGCGGCCGCCTACACGATCGTCGGCAAGCCCTACAAGAATAGCATCGTCCGGCCGAAGATCTCGGGTGAGACGATGTGGGTCGGTGACGTCAAGCTGCCGGACATGCTGCATGCCCGTGCGATCCATCCAGCGACGCTGGGTTCGAAGCTGCTTACTGTGGGCAAGGTGGACAAGGCCCAGTTTCCCGGCGCGCATGTCGTGGTGATCGGCAATCTCGTGGCCGTGGTATCGGCCAACGAATGGGAAGCCGTTCAAGCGGCCATGCAGGTCGCCAGTGACACCAAATGGTCCGACTGGAAGGGACTTCCGGGCCACGCCCGGCTGCTGGATCACCTTCGCCAGAACGTCAAATGGGACGAAGTCCCCGCCACGAAAGGCAGCGCGAACAAGGGCGATACCGCTGTCGCCGCAGCCAAGGTTCATTCAGGCACGTATTTCATGCCGTTCCTGAAGCATGCGCCGATCGGGCCGACGGTGTCGTTGGCCGACGTGCGCCCGGACGGCTCGGTGACGGTGCATACCCACAGCCAGAATCCGCAATTCCTGCGGCGCCTCATCGCGAAGATGCTGGCCAAATCCGAAGACGCGGTGGTGATCCGGACCTATCCCGGTCCGGGGCATTTCGGCCGGTCCAACGGCGGCAACGCCGGGTCGGAGGACGAGGCCGTGCTGCTGTCCCGGGAACTGGGCCGTCCGGTCCGCGTGCAGTGGATGCGGGCCGACGACATGAAGTGGTCCACCCAGTCATCCCCGTCCTACGCCGACATCTCGATCGGCCTCGATGCCAGCGGACGCATGGCATCCTACCGCGCGGACCATAAGGGTCCGCCGATGCAGGACGATCGCCCCATCGGTGCCATTCTCGCGGGCTTGCCGACGATCGATCCGCCAAGCCCAACCAACCCCTCCCGGATACACAGTGCCGCGATGAGCGTCGTGGATCGCTGGGTCTATGGCGCTGTGCCCAACGTCGCGGAAGCCGGTCACGGCACCTATCAGATCGGTGAGAGAGAATCGCCGATCGGCGTCGGCCTGCGCGATCACAGCATGCGCACGCCGATCCAGTTTCAGCAGAACTTTCCGCGTGAGGTGGCGATCACGGAGGCGGCCGCCCTGGCAGGCGCTGATCCTCTGCAATTCCGGATCGATCATGTGAGCGACGAGCGGTTCAAGACCATTCTGGCGCGCTTGCGCGAAGAGAGCGGCTGGGTGACGCGGCGCATACCCGCCCCGGGCGCCCGGGCCAATGGCGAGGCGGTCATACGCGGCCAGGGCGTGTCGATCATGCTGCGCGACAACGGCTATTGGGCCTGTGCCGCCCACATCGCGATCTCGCCCGCCAAGGGCGAGGTGCGGGTCGAGCGGCTCACCATCGTTGTCGATCCCGGCATCGTCGTGAATCCGCTGCAGCTCCGACGCCAGGTCCAGGCCGGCAGCCTGATGGGCGTCAGCCAGACCCTGCATGAGGAGGTCGCGTTCGATGAAAAGGGGATCACCTCGGAAGACTGGAGCAGCTATCCCATCCTGACGATGGCGGAGATGCCCGATGTGAAGGTGGTGCTGGCGCCCCGGCCGGACGTCGGGGTCTACGGGCAAGGCTCCGAGAGCGCCAACGCCCTGGCCGCGCCGGCAATTGCCGGCGCCTTCCTGGATGCGACAGGCAAACCAGCCCGGCGGATTCCGCTGAGGCCTGACTATGTCAAAGCCCTGCTGACCGCCTGAGCAAACGCCGACGCGCAGCTTCCGGTTGTTCTTTCCGAAGAAAAACCGGAACCGCGCGATCTCAATGTTTCGAGAAAAAAGTAAGGCGCGACTGGCATCACCACAGTCGCGCCCTACGTCGCCGGCTTATGGGGCAGGGGGGAATAGCCGGCTGTTGAGACGACTCTCAGGTGCTGGAGTCGTTCCAGCCGGTTGCAGAATTTTTTTCAGGGTGTGTTTTTTTCGTACACGGTTAAGTGATCTTAACGGCTGAGAACTCCCGCTCCTGTCCTCGCGTTGTTCCCGCGATCGCCATGGGGCGAGGGATCGACAGCCATGTCACAGATTCAAAAGGTATTTTTTGGTGCCGTCGCGATTGCCGCGACACTTTGTGCCGTACAAGTCGGCGCCGTTCAGCTAGCCTCCGGCCACGATCTGGCCGACCGCACGCAGGCGGCCGCGGACCAGCCGAGCCACAACGTCAATCGTTCCGGCAAGACCGACCGGCTTGCCGAGATCAAGCCGTCGGCGGTTCCCACCCGCACCGTGTCGATGCGCTTGACCGAGCTTGCCGACACCTCGGTGCTGCTGCGGGTCCCCGCGGTGATCGAGACCGGCAATGCCAAGCCGCCGTCGCTGCTCCAGAAGCAGGGCCGCAACCGGCCCATCGCCTGCGAGCCGATGGTCAGCTCCCTGACCGAGGTCGCCAAGCTGCTCCAGCCCGGCCGCTGCGTGACCTGAGCCTGCTGGCAGCCATTCAGCCCCACCGACCCATCGCCCACCCTGGGGAGGGCGATCGTTCGCGTCCACTTGATCCCTGATCCCGTCGCGTTATATCCCGGTTTTCTCCACTTCTGATTGACCGGGTAAACGCATGACGACGTCAGACACGGCTGTGCATACGCAGCCTTTCCAGGCCGAGGTTTCCGAGCTTCTGCACCTCATGGTGCACTCCGTCTATTCGGAGACCGACATCTTCCTGCGCGAGCTGGTCTCCAACGCCTCGGACGCCTGCGACAAGCTGCGCTACGAGGCGATCGCCACTCCCGCTTTGCTGGGCGAGGGCGATGCGCTCAAGATCCGTATCATTCCGAACAAGACCGCGGGAACGCTCACGATCGCCGATAACGGCATCGGCATGGAGCGGCAGGAGCTGATCGACCATCTCGGCACCATCGCCCGCTCCGGCACCAAGGCCTTCGTGTCGAAGCTGAAGGAGGCCAAGGACGGGCTCGGCCTGATCGGCCAGTTCGGCGTCGGCTTCTATTCCGCCTTCATGGTGGCCGACAGGATCGTCGTCATCAGCCGGCGTGCCGGCGAGAGCGACGTCTGGACCTGGACGTCCTCCGGCGGCTCCGGCTTCGAGATCGCACGGGCCAGCGACGAGGAAGCCGCGCGCCTGACCCGCGGCACCGAGATCGTCCTGCACCTGAAGGACGACGCCAAGAAATATCTCGAGAGCTTTGAGATCGAGCGCATTGTCGGTGCCTATTCCGACAACATCCTGTTCCCGATCGAGCTCGTGCCGGAAGAGGGCGAGCCGCGCCAGATCAACTCGGCCAGCGCGCTGTGGCAGCGCTCGAAATCCGAGCTCACGGCAGACGACTACAAGAAGGCCTATCAGCAGATCGCCTCCGCCTTCGACGATCCCGCAATGACGCTGCATTATCGTGCCGAGGGCCGCTACTCCTACGCGGTGCTGCTGTTCGCGCCGTCGACGAAGCCGTTCGACCTGTTCGAGCCGAACCGCAAGGGCCGCGTCAAGCTCTACGTCCGCCGCGTCTTCATCACCGACGATGCCGATCTGTTGCCGGGCTATCTGCGCTTCATCCGCGGCGTGGTCGACAGCGAGGATCTCCCGCTCAACATCTCGCGCGAGATGCTCCAGAACAATCCGCAGCTGGCGCAGATCCGCAAGGCCGTGGCGACCCGCGTCGTGTCCGAGCTCGAAAGCCTCGCCGAGAAAGACCCGGAGAATTTTACCAAGATCTGGGACGCCTTCGGCGCGGTGCTGAAGGAAGGCATCTACGAGGATTTCGAGCGGCGCGAAAAGCTGCTGGCGCTGTCGCGCTTCACCACCACGTCGGGCGAGAAGCGCTCGCTGAAGCAGATCGTCGCCGATTTCAAGCCGAACCAGACCGAGATCTATTATCTCGTCGGCGACAGCCTGGAGCGGCTGAAGTCGAATCCGCGGCTGGAAGCGGCGGCCGCGCGCGGCATCGAGGTGCTGCTGCTGTCCGATCCGGTCGATGCCTTCTGGACCTCGATGCCGACCGAGTTCGAGGGCAAGCCGCTGAAGTCGCTGAGCCAGGGCGATCTCAATCTCGACCTGATCCCGCGCGTCGACGAGACCGACGAGGCGAAGAAGGACGAGCCCGTCGCCGATGAAGCGGCGACCATCGCCGTGATCAAGGCCGCGCTCGGCGAGCGCGTCAGCGACGTCAAGGCGTCGACGCGCCTCACCAGCTCGGCGTCCTGCCTCGTCGCCGACAGCCAGGGCCCGAGTCGCGAGCTCGAGCGCATCCTGGCGCAGCAGAACCGCGGCATGCGCACCAGGCCAGTGCTCGAGATCAATCTGCGCCATCCGGTGGTGGGCGCGATCACCAGGGCGCAGGCGGGGTCAAAGTCCGTCGACGATCTCAGCCTGCTCCTGCTCGAACAGGCGCAGATCCTGGATGGCGAACTGCCGGAAGATCCGGCCGCGTTTGCGGCGAGGCTGAACCGGCTGGTGCTGCAGGGCCTGGGCTGACGCCGCTTTGTCATGGCCGGGGCAAGCCGGCCATGACGCGTGCGTTGCGAGATCGCACTCACCTTGCCGTCATCTGTCCCCAGGAACAGTCGCCTCCGCCGAGGTGTTGTGCCATAGGAGGCCGTCGGCATCAGATCCGCCGGCGCTATCGATTCGAGGAAGTCTTCATGCGTTTGCCGATCCTGACCCTCACCGCGATTGTCACGCTGTTTGCTGCGGCAGATGCGCGCGCCCAGACCTATGATCCGCGCTATCCGGTGTGCATGCACGTGTACACGCCCGGCGGCTGGGGCGGTGGCGGCGACTACTATGATTGCTCGTTCACCTCGATCCCGCAGTGCCGCGCCACGGCGTCGGGCCGCTCCGCGAGCTGCGACGTCAACCCCTATTACGCGTTCGACGAACCGCCGCCGCCTCCGCGCAAGCGTCACAAGAAGCCGCAGTACTGATCCGCGCGGCGGCGGGCAGGAGCATCCGTCATGCGTCGCTCATTCGGCCTGGCTTTGATCGTCGGTGCGCTGCTCGCAGCCGCGCCGTCGCATGCGCAGACGTTCGATCCGAACTTTCCCGTCTGCATGCACGTCTATTCCGGCGCGAACGGCGGAGGCGGGGAGTGGTACGATTGCTCGTTCACGTCGCTGCCGCAATGCCGCGCCACCGCGTCAGGTCGCTCCGCGAGCTGCGATCTCAATCCGTATTATCCGGTCAGTCCGCCGCCGCGCCCGCGCCACCGGCGAGGCGGCTGGCACTGAGCGGCAACGCGGGCTGAGTTGCCGCGTGTACCTCAGGAGGACTGCGCCTTCTTGACTTCGGCGTCGATCGCGGCGGTCAATTGCCAGGTCATCTTGTCCGTCGTCCAGTCGCTTGCATGCAGCCTTTTGTCGTCGCCCGGATCGACCATCCGGTCGAACGAGATCTTTGCGATATCGTGCCAGCCCTGCATCAGCTCGAAGCGGCGGAAGACGTTGACGCCCTTCGCATGCGCGATCTCGCTGATCATCGCGACCATGTCGATCGCTCTCTTCTCCTTCGCCGGCGTCAGCAGCGCCGGCACATATTGCAGGTCCATCAGGATCACGTCGATCCGCTCTTTCGCCAGCAACTGGTCGACGCCATCGGAGATGGCCTTCGTGGTGTCCTTGAAGGACGGCGGGTTCTGTTGCCAAACCGCATTGGTGCCGACTTGCCAGATCACGAGATCCGGATTCTGGTCGAAGACATCGTGCTGGAAGCGCATGAGCTCCATGGGAGCGTCTTCGCCGCCGACGCCACGGTTGACGACATCGATCGTGACCTTCGGGTATTGAATCCGAAGGTCCGCCAGGAGTCGTTGCGGATAGGGCGTGATGCCCCCTTCGCCCGCCGTGGTCGACGAGCCGATCGCGACCACCTTGACCTGTCCCTCCTTCAGCCGGCCGGCGAAATTATCCAGCGGCTCGTCGAACGGCGTCACGTTGACCGGAATCTGTGAGGGGTCGAGAACCACGGTTGCCTCCCTATCGCAATTCCGACAACGTTAGGTAGCAAGACAATAGCCTGTTTACCCGCCGGCGCCTAGCCTCGCGAGGCCGGCCGTCGCGTTAGCCTATTCCCTCTTTTGGCCTACTCCTTCTTGATCCCCGACAACTCGACAACCTTGCGCCAGCGGTCGGTCTCGGCCGTCAGCATGCTGCCGAACTCGCCGGCGTTGCCGTGCAGGGGGATCGCGCCGAGCTCGGCGATGCGGGCCTTGATCTCGGCGTCGGACAAAGCGGTGTCGATCTCGCGATTGAGCAGGTCGACGATCTCGCGCGCAGTATCGTGCGGGGCGCCGACGCCGTAGAACGACGAGGTCTCGTAGCCGGGGAGCGTGTCCGCGATCGGCGGCACCTCCGGCAAAATCTCCGAGCGCTCGCGCGTGGTGACGCCGAGCGCGCGCAGCTTGCCGGCGCGCACCAGCTCGAACGACGAGGTGACGTTGTCGAACATGCCCTGGATCTGGCCGCTCATCACGTCGGTCAGGCCCGGCGCCGAGCCGCGGTACGGCACGTGGGTGAACTGCACGCCGGCCAGCGACTTGAACAGCTCGCCGGACAGATGCAGCGAGGTGCCGATGCCGGAGGAGGCGATCGACATCTTGCCGGGATTGGCCTTGGCGTAGGCGACGAAGTCGGCGACGGTCTTCACCGGCAGATCGTTGTTGACGACCAGCACCAGCGGAATCCGCGCCACGCCCGCGACCGGCGCGATGCCCTTGGCGAAGTCATAGGGCAGCGCCGGATCGAACGAGGCGTTGATCGCGTTCGCGGTCGAGGTCAGCAGCAGCGTGTAACCGTCGGGCGCCGATGTGATCACCGCCTGTGTCCCGATATTGCTGCCGGCGCCGGGCTTGTTCTCGACCACGAAGGTCTGGCCGAGCCGGTCGGACAGGCGCTGGCACAGCAGCCGCGACAGCACGTCGGTGGCGCCGCCCGGCGCGTAGGGAACCACCCATTTCACGCTGCGTGAGGGATAGGAGGGATCGCCGATGGCGAAGGCGCGCGGCGCAGCGAGCACCGCTGCGGCGCAGGCGGCGGTCTGAAGGAAATGGCGCTTGGTGATCATTGCGGCCTCCAGTTCATCTCTCGCGAAGAGAGGGGACGCGCGCTGCGCGCCCGAATGGCTGGATTTGCTATCGCAAGAAACGCGGAAGGTCGCACGTCGATCCCGTCGGCTTGGTAAAGGATGACTAGAGTTAATCCCGCACTAACCGGGTTTTACCTTGTCTCTTAACACCTGGGCAGGGCGCGCGGGTCTATTCTGCCGGAAGCTCAGCAGAGATCGGCCAAGAGATCGCCCAAGAACTCGTCAAGAGATGAACGATATGTCCACCGGCGTCATCACGCAGCCGAAAGCCGCGCGCGCACCTTCCGCGTCGAAAATCTGGCTGAAGGCGATCGAGCTCACCGCACGGATCGAGACGCTGCCGGGCCGGCTGTTCGCCGACGTCGTCGACGATTGGGCGCGGCGCCAGCCCGATCGCGTCGCGCTGGTTACGGACGATGAAGCGCTCGACTATGACGGCCTGTCGAAGCGCATCAGCCGCTATGCGCGTTGGGCTCGGTCCGTTGGCGTCGCCAAGGGTGACACCGTCGCGCTGATCATGCCGAACGGCATCGACTATGTCGCGGCCTGGCTCGGCATCAGCCGCGTCGGCGGCGTGGTCGCACTGATCAACACCAAGCTCATCGGTCCATCGCTCGCACATTGCCTCAACGTCGCCGGGCCGCGGCACATCATCGTGGCGCATGAGCTGACGGGGACGCTGGAGAACGCAGCCCCGCACCTGAACACGCAGGCAAAAGTCTGGACCCATGGCGATGCCCGCGGCGAGCGCGCCATCGACGTCGCGCTTGCCGCGCTGGACGACGCTCCGCTTGCGCCGGACGAGCACGGTGGCGTCACCATCGACGATCGCGCCTTGCTGATCTACACCTCCGGCACCACGGGCCTGCCGAAGGCCGCCAGCATCAGCCACCGCCGCATCCTCAACTGGGGCTTTTGGTTCGCGGGTCTCACCGGGGCCACGCCGCAGGACCGGCTCTATGACTGCCTGCCGTTGTTCCACTCGGTCGGCGGCATCGTCGCGCCCTGCAGCATGCTCGCCGCCGGCGGCTCGGTGGTGATCGCGGAAAAATTCTCGGCTTCGAATTTCTGGCCTGACGTCGTGCGGCACGACTGCACGCTGTTCCAGTATATCGGCGAGCTCTGCCGCTATCTGCTCAAGGCGCCGCCGTCGGAATACGAGAACCGCCATCGCTTGCGGCTCGTCTGCGGCAACGGCCTGCGCGGTGACATCTGGGAGGACTTTCAGGCGCGCTTCGCCCTCCCGCGCATCCTCGAATTCTACGCGGCGACCGAAGGCAATTTCTCGCTGTTCAACGTCGAGGGCCAGCCGGGCGCAATCGGCCGTATTCCGCCGTTGCTCGCGCATCGGTTTCCCGCCGGCATCGTCAAGCTCGATCCAGATAGCGGCGCGCCACTGCGCAACGAAGAAGGCTTCTGCATCGCCTGCGCCCGCGGTGAGGCCGGCGAAGCCATCGGCCGCATCGGCAAGGCGGATGAAGGCGGCGGCCGCTTCGAGGGCTACACGGATGCGGGCGAGACCGAGAAGAAGATCCTGCGCGATGTCTTCGCCAAGGGCGATGCCTGGTTCCGTACCGGCGATCTGATGCGGCTCGACGACAAGGGCTTCTTCCATTTCGTCGACCGGATCGGCGACACCTTCCGCTGGAAGGGCGAGAACGTCGCGACCTCGGAGGTCAACGACGCCGTGCGCGACTTCACCGGCGTGATCGACGCCACCACCTACGGCGTCAGCATCCCCGGGACCGACGGTCGCGCCGGCATGAGCGCCATCGTCGTGAATGAAGGCTTCGACATCGACGCGCTGCCCGCCCATCTCGCGCAACGCCTGCCTACCTATGCCCGTCCCGTCTTCATCCGCATCTCGCGCGAGCTCGATGCGACCGAGACGTTCAAGCAGAAGAAGGGCGAGCTGGCGCGCGAGGGATTTGATCCCGCCGCGATTGCCGATCCGCTGTTCATGCTCGACCCGAGATCCGGCGCCTATGCCGCGCTCGATGCCGGGACGTTTACCAAGATCAACGACGGCACGATCAGGCTCTAGCGCCGCGAAAATGCGGAGATAGGTCCAATTTTATCTGAATTGTCCAAGAAGCCATTTACTTCTGTCGGGTAAACAGACGGCCATGGGGAGGCGGTCATCAAGAGCCGCCGCAACAAGTGATATCGATAACAAGAGCGAGCCAGCCATGTCGGTACGGTCTAAGGTCATTGAAGCGATCCAGCAGATCGCCAAAGAGCAGCATGTGACGCTTCCCGCCCTCTCGGACGATCTGTCCCTGCACGAGACGGGCTTCGACTCGCTCGCCTTCGCCATTCTGGTGGCGCGTCTCGAGGACGAGACCGGCGTCGACCCCTTCACCATTTCCGAGGACGCAGCGTTCCCCGCCACCGTGGGCGACTTCGTGCGGGCCTACGAAAATGTCCCCGCGTGAGATCTTTGCGCTCCGCGACTATCTGAGCCCGGAGCTGACCGGCCGCACGCTGTCGGATGCGCACCATGTCGTGTCGCTGACGGATATCCTGTCGCAGACGGTCCTCGGTGGCCGCCTGCGCGAACTGTCCGGCCGCGCGGTGCTGTTGAAACTGTCCGACCAGCTCCGCTCCGGCATCGCCATGATCGAGCTCGACGGCATCGCCCGTCGCATGCTGCTGTGCCCGCCCGATCTCAATCCCGCCTATCTCGACGCGCTGATCGCCGATGCCGGGATCGATGCCGTCGTCACCGACGAGCCCGATCGCTGGGCCGCGACCGGCGTGCCGCTGGTCGTTACCGCACAATTGCCGCTTCAGGCCACCGCGCCTGTCAAGACCGAGCGCGCCACCGAATGGCTGATGCTCACCTCGGGCACCTCAGGCGTGCCGAAAATCGTTGGCCATACGCTGGAAGCGCTCACCGGCGCCATCGTCGCTGAAGGTCCCGCGAAGGGCCCCGCGCCGGTCTGGGCCACGTTCTACGACATCCGCCGCTATGGCGGCCTGCAGATCTTTCTTCGCGCGGTGCTTTCCGGCGGCTCGATGGTCCTGTCCGACCCGCATGAGGCGCTCGGCGATCACGTCGCGCGGCTGAATGTGCGCGGCGTCTCGCACATCTCCGGCACGCCCTCGCACTGGCGCAAGCTGCTGATGAGCGGCTCGGCTGCGCAGTTCGCGCCCGGCTATGTCCGTCTCTCCGGCGAGATCGCGGACCAGCCGGTGCTGGACGGCCTCAGGGCCGCATTTCCCAATTCTTCCGTCGGCCATGCCTATGCCTCGACCGAAGCCGGCGTCGGCTTTGCGGTCAATGACGGGCTCGAAGGTTTTCCGGCTGATTATCTCGGCAACCGCAACGGCGTCGAGATGAAGGTCGTCGACGGATCGCTGCGGATTCGTTCGACGCGCACTGCGCACGCCTATATCGGCCGCAACGCTGCCCCGCTCACCGATGACGATGGCTTCGTCGACAGCGGCGATATCGTCGAGCTGCGCGGCGATCGCTATTATTTCGTCGGCCGCCGCGGTGGCATCATCAATATCGGTGGCCTGAAGGTTCACCCCGAGGAGATCGAGGCAGTCATCAACCGCCATGCCGATGTACGGATGTCGCGCGCCAAATCGCGCCGCAGCCCGATCACCGGCGGCATCGTCGTCGCCGACGTGATCCTCGCCGACGGCACCGATCAGGCGCGCGCGAAGGAGATCCGCGACCAGATCCTGGATCAGTGCCGCGCCCAGCTCGCCTCGCACAAGGTGCCGGCGGTGATCCGCTTCGTCGAGGCGCTCGACGTCACCCCGGCCGGCAAACTGGCGCGCACCGATGCATAATGTCCTCGTCACCGGCGGCAGCCGCGGTATCGGCCTTGCGATCGGCCAGCGTCTCGTCGGCGCCGGCTTCAACGTGATCGCGGCGGCGCGGCGCGAGAGCGACGAGCTCAAGGCTGCAATCGCCGCCTCCGAGGGCCGCCTGCATTTCCGCGCCTGCGACCTCGCGGTGATCGACGCGATTCCCGCTTTCGCAAAGCTCGTGCGCGACGAGTTCGGCCCGATCTACGGCCTCGTCAACAATGCCGGCCTCGGCACCGAGGGCCTCCTCGCCACCATGCACAATTCGGAGATCGAGGCGCTGGTGCAGCTCAACGTGCTGTCGCCGATCATCCTCACCAAATATGTCGCGCGCCAGATGATGGCGGATGGTGCCGGCCGCATCATCAACATCTCCTCGATCATCGCGACCACCGGTTATAACGGCCTGTCCGTCTATGGCGCGACCAAGGCGGCCGCCACCGGCTTCACTCGTTCGCTCGCGCGCGAGGTCGGCAAGCTCGGCATCACCGTGAATGCGATCGCGCCCGGCTTCATCGACACCGAGCTGACGCACAATCTCTCCGACGAGAGCCGCAAGCGCATCGCCGGCCGCAGCGCGCTGCGTCGTCTGCCTGAGACGGACGACGTCGCACGCATGGTGGAATATCTGCTCGGCGAGGGTGGCCGCAACGTGACCGGCACCGTGTTCACGATCGACGCGGGCAATACCGCGTAGGCGGAACTCCGCCGCCACAATTGCGTTGATCCGGCGCAATGACATCAAGCCGGATTTGGTCGTAAGATGCCCCGCAATCGATTGGATTACGTCAATCGATCTGCCCTAAACGACGGGGAGCAGTCGATGGCCACGCAGAACATGATCGCTTCAAATCCGGGCCGTGCCGAGCAATCTCGCGCGAAGCCGGACGATGTGCGCTGTCCGCCGATGGCAAATCAAAATTCCGGCAGTCACGGCTACGAAATGTATCCGCAGCAATTCGTGCGCCTGGTCGGCTGTCACGACGCCTCGCTCGATGCCTTGCGCAAGCGCGAGGATGAGAAGCTGCATTAGAGCGTATCTGCGCTCACGTCCGTTGTTTTGGCAGGTCGATCCGTTGATGTGAGAATTCCGGCGGCCCCTCGGTGAGGCGACGGATGCGGCGCTCGCGTTCGTCCGCGGGCAATGCGGGATCGAGCAGGCTCTCGATCTCGTGCACGGCAACCTCCTCGATCCTGGTGGCGTCCGAGGCGATGGACTGCGCCGAGGTGACCGCCGGGGGCGCGATCTTCAGGCCGAACTCGATCAGCTTGCAGATCGCGTCCGAGCGGGTGAGGTGATGGGCCTCGGCCCAGGCATCGACGGCATGGGTCAATCGTTCCGGCATCTTCACCGCGCTGATCGGGTCAAGCCCCGTGCGCCGGCGGACCGGAGCGGTGGAGTCCTTGTTGCCGAACTCGGGCACTTCGATATCCCATGCAATATCTGGAGATACCCCGAGCGTAGCCGCTCTCCGCGGCCGGCTGTTTGATACTGATCAATTTGATACTGATCAATGACGAACTGCGGCAATGCAGCGCGGCCTCGTCTTGTTGTCCGGGCCGGTTTCGGCCAATGATCGCAAGGACGCCGGCGAACCCGGATCGATCCTGCCACGTATCTTCCGCGGACGCGCTTTCCAACCATCCGGCATCACCCGATGACATCAGGCGAATCCTTCTATGGCGGCATTCCCGTCTTTCGCGGCTTCACCAGCCTGATGGATCCCGCGCTCTATGCGCCACTGCCTGATGACTGGAGCATCGGCGTTGCGGACATCGTCGATTCCACCAAGGCGATCGCGGCACAGCGCTACAAGGCGGTCAACATGGCCGGCGCCGCCGTGATCGCGGCGGTGACGAATGCCCTGGAGGGACGCGAATTCCCCTTCGTGTTCGGCGGCGACGGCGCCAGCTTTGCCGTTGCGCCCGACGATCTCGATCGTGCCCGCGATGCGCTGGCCGCGACCGCGACCTGGGTGTGGGAGGAACTCGATCTGAAGATGCGTGTCGCGCTGGTGCCTGTCGGCGCCATCCGCGCGCAGGGGCTCGACGTGCGCGTCGCGCGCTTCGGGCCGTCGGCAAACCTGTCCTATGCGATGTTCTCCGGCGGTGGGCTCGCCTGGGCCGACGCCGCGATGAAGCGCGGCGAGTTCGCGGTCACGGAAGCGCCCGCCGGGACGCAGCCCGATCTTTCCGGGCTGTCCTGCCGCTTCGAGGTAATGCCGGCTGCGCGCGGCCTGATCCTGTCGCTGCTGGTGATGCCTGCGCGCGGCGCCGATCCCGCGGCCTTCCGCAAGGTGATCGAGGATATCATCCACCTCGTCGAGCGCAGCCCGGATGGCGGCCGGCCGGTGCCTCCGCAGGGGCCGCCGCTGAAATGGCCGCCGCAGGGGCTGGACTATGAGGCCCGCACCAGGCGCGGCGGTCCGCTGCTCGCGCGGCGCGCCAGCGTGCTGGCCTACACGTTGTTCGTCTATCTGATCATGCGCTTCGACCTCAATGTCGGTGGCTTCGTGCCCAACATCTACAAGCGCCAGGTGGTCGAGAATTCGGACTTCCGCAAATATGACGACGGCCTGCGCATGATCCTCGACTGCACCCCGCAGCTCGAGCGGGCCCTCAGCGAACGTCTCGCGATCGCCGCGCGCGACGGCATCGTGCGCTACGGTCTCCACCCGCAGGACGCCGCAATGATGACCTGCTTCACGCCCTCGGCGCTGCGCAGCGACCACGTCCATTTCATCGACGGCGCACGAGGCGGCTATGCCTCGGCGGCGACGGCGTTGAAGACGATGATGGTGTAAAAGACTCTCGTGCCCCGGACGCAGCGCAGCGTGAAACGATGCGCTGCAGAGCCGGGGCCCATCGCAGTGTGGGTCCCGGCTCTGCGAAGCAGCGCTTCGCGCCGCATCGCGTCCGGGACACAGGAGCCGGTTAGCGCCCCGCGCGGGTCCAGGTCTCACCGCCGCAGAGCGCGCCGACGCAGCCTTCGACCCGCAGCGAGTCCGCGCCCGTGACCGAGACGCTGCTCGCATAGGTGCTGCCGTCGTCGGCATTGTAGATCTGGCCCGACCATTTGTTCGGCCCTGAGGGCTGCATGCCGCTGAACAGCGGCAGGCCGATCATCGGGCGCTTCGCCAGCGCGGGATTGGGATTCTTGCTGTCGGTGGCGGGCTGTCCGGTCGCAGTGTCCATGGGCTCGCGCAGCCAGACGATGTGGCCGCAGATGCCGCCGCCGCATTTGCCGATCTTGACGCGGGCATCACCGGCCTGGGTGAGCCAGGTGCCGTCGGCGCTCTGCGCTTGGGCGGAAGTCGCGCAAAGCAGCGCAGCCAGAATGACGATGAGAGCGGCGAATCTGAATGTCATGGAAGAGCCCCAGAAATAGAGGCGCCTCAATAGCAGCAAATTCGGCGCGTGCAACGCCCGATGGAATCACATTTCTGAGCTTGTTTGCCTGCGCTTATGGCCTGCGCTCATTTGCCCCAGCGGACCAGGGCGACCGAGGCCGCCGTCGAGAGCCCGAACACGATCATGGCGCCACCGACCAGCGCGAACAAGGACCAGGCCGGCGCCTGCGCCATCATCAGGCCGACGCCGCCGATCGCGACGATCAGAAGCCTGCCTGTCGACGCCAGCACGGGTCCGCCGACGCGCGCAGCACCCTGCGAGGAGAAATACAGCGACACGCCGATGCCGAAGAACGCGAAGGCGGGCCCCGCCCAGTGGAAATAGCTGTGAGCGGCAGCGGTGACGCCGGGATCGCGCGTGAACAGCGACACCCAGAGCGACGGATCGAGCGCGATGACGAGGCCGATCAGGCCGACGGTCAGTCCCGAGGCCGCGGCCGCGGTCCAGGCGACGCGCCGCGCACGCTTCATGTCGCCGGCGCCGATCGCCATGCCGACCATCGGCACCGAGGCGATGCCGAAGGCGAAGGTGATCGGGATCAGCAAAAATTCCAGCCGCGAGCCGATGCCATAGCCGGCCAGCATCTCGGTGCCGAACGTCGCCAGGATCTTTGTGAAGATCAAGATGGTGAGCACGGTCTGCAACGGCGACAGGCAGGCCACCGCGCCGACCTTGAGAATGTCCAGGAACATCGCGCGCTCGAAATGGAAGGCGCGGAATTTCAGCGGCAGTCGGCTGCGGCCGGACAGCAGATACCAGAGAAAGAAGATCGCCGCGCAGCTGAATGCGATCAGCTGGCCGGCGGCGACGCCGGGCATGCCGAATTGCTTCACGCCGAACAGGCCGAGCCCGAGTGTGCCGCCGAGCGCGATCTGCAGCACGCTCGCTCCGATCAGAATCATCGAGGGCAGGCGCATGTCGCCGGTGCCGCGGATCACCGAGGCCAGCGTGTTGACGAGCCAGATCGCGACCGCGCCGGAGAACAGCATCTGCGAATAGCCGCAGGCTTCCTCGAGCACGCGCTCGCGGCCGCCGAGCAGCGTGAAGAACGAGCGGCCGAAGGCGAGCATCGTCACCGTGAAGAACAGCCCGCCGCAGAGGCCGATGATGGCGGCATGCACCGCCAGCGTCGCGGCGCGGTCGCGTTTGCCGGCGCCGAGCGCGCGGCTGATCGCGGAGGAGACGCCGCCGCCCATCGCGCCCGCGCTCATCATCTGCGTCAGCATCGCGAACGGAAACACCAGCGCGATCGCCGCCAGCGGAATGGTGCCGAGCCGGCCGATATAGGAGGTCTCCGCGATCGCAACCAGCGTGCTGCCGACCATCGCGATCATGTTGGGGATCGCAAGCCGGAGCAGCGTCGGCAGGATCGGCGCCGTCAGCAGGCTGGCGATCGGGGAGGCGACCGGTGCGCGCGGCGGGACGGCGTCTAGCGGGGCGTCGATCGTCATGTTCACCGGGCGGAATATCAGATGATGATCGACATATTACCGGCTGGCCTGCGCCCGCGCCAGCCGGTCGTCACGCAGGGCTCACCAGGGCAGGCCGCAGAGGTCGATGGTGCCCAGCGTCGGTGCGCGGACGATGTTGAAGACATAGGGCGCCATGGCATCGAAGCGGATCCACCCCTCCGGCTGCTCGCAATAGACCTCGCCCTTGAACGGTAGCCAGCTGCGGGCCGCGTAGAAGGCGTAATTGTGCGGCTCGCAGAACAGCAGCGCGAAACGGACCGCCTCGTTCGCACGCATGGTGTGCACGGCTGCGTCGATCGCAATGGTGGCATAGCCGCGGCCGCGCCGGTCCTCGCGGGTGCAGACGCCGCCGATGCCGCCGATATGCACCTTCTGTCCGTTCCAGGTGACGGTGCGGAAGTAGATGCCGACATGGCAGACGAGGCCGTCCTCGGGTGTCTCGAGCAGGACGCGCAGATCGGCATGGGCCCATTTGACGTGGCTCCAGGACGGCTTCTGGGCCGCGTCGCGTCCCCAGACTGCGCTGAGCAATGGCTGTGCCATCGGCCACGCGGCGTCGCCGTTCAAAATGTCGATTTCGATGCTCATGGCTCTGCCTTGTGGTCCCCGGCTGCGTGATGCATTCGTTCTGTCATAAGCGCCTCAAAGGCAATGATATTTTGCGGCAGGTCGAAACGCGTCACGTGCTTGCGTCGATTTTATGCAATCCGGCCGCATCACGCCTTTTCGCAAATTGGCGGTATTTAACGACGGTGGAACCTTCTATAAGAGTCCCCGTTAAACCAGTTCCCCATCAGTCGCGGACAACATCCCATGACCTTTACGCTGCCCCCCCTCCCTTACGCCTATGACGCCCTCGGCCAGTTCATGTCGAAGGAGACGCTGGAATTCCACCACGACAAGCATCATCAGGCCTACGTCACCAACGGCAACAACGCGCTCAAGGGCACCGAATGGGAAGGCAAGTCCCTTGAGGAGATCGTCAAGGGCTCGTTCGGCAAGAACCCCGCGGTGTTCAACAACGCCGGCCAGCACTACAACCACATCCACTTCTGGAGCTGGATGAAGCCCAATGGCGGCGGCACCAAGCTGCCGGGCAAGCTCGAGAAGAAGATCAACGAGGACCTCGGCGGCTTCGAGAAGTTCAAGACCGACTTCCAGGCGGCCGGCGTCGGCCAGTTCGGCTCCGGCTGGTGCTGGCTCCAGGTCAAGAACGGCAAGCTCGAGATCTCCAAGACCCCGAACGGCGAGAATCCGCTGGTGCACGGCGCCACCCCGATCCTCGGCTGCGACGTCTGGGAGCACTCCTACTACATCGACTATCGCAACCGCCGTCCCGACTATCTCAAGGCGTTCGTCGAGAACCTCGTGAACTGGGAATACGTCGAGTCCCTGTTCGACAAGGCGTAAGTAACGCACGTCATCCCGGGGCGATGCGCAGCATCGAACTATGGTGCGCGATTGCGCACCTGAGGATATCGAGATTCCGGGCTCGCGGCTTCGCGCGCCCCGGAATGACAACAAGGCGGTCGCTCGCGCGGCCGCCTTTTTGCTGTGCGGAATTGACTGATTGAGTCAGTCCTGCGCAGCGCGCGCACGGGTCTGTCATCGTTCCGTTTGCATCGCCTCGACGGCGCCCTTAATCAGGAGAGGCATCACCCTCGAGACGCTCTACACCCGTTGTCAGAACCTTCCCCGAACAATCCGGCGCCTGCCGAGGACGCGGACTCCGAGCCCCGGCCGGGACGGGTTCGCAAGCCGATCGGCTGGTCGACGATCATCATTGCCGCCCTGGTGGCAGTAAGCGCGGGCCTGGTCTGGCGGCGTGACGGCACCGACGGCGTTCTCGACATTCTCACCCACGATCTCTCGCTGTTCGGCGGCATCCTGCCGCGCGTGCTGGCCGGCTGCCTGCTAGGCGCCTTCATCTCCGAGATCCTGCCGCACGAGAAAGTCTCGCGCTCGCTCGGACCGAAATCCGGCCTGGTGGGCCTTCTGATCGGCACCGCCTTCGGCGCGATCCTGCCGGGCGGGCCCTTCACCGCCTATCCGGTGGCGAGTGCGCTGCTCGCCGTCGGCGCCGATTTCGGCGCGACCATCGCCATGGTCGTGAGCTGGACGCTGATCGGCTATGGCCGCGCCGTCGCCTGGGAAATCCCGATCATGGGCACCGATTTTACGCTGTGGCGGATATTGATCTCGCTGCCGCTGCCGGTGCTGGCCGGCGCGCTCGGCCGCTTCGTCTATGTCCGGGTCTATCCGAAGCGCGACAGCGACGAGGACGCCGCATGAGCGCGGCGCTCCTGATCGACATCCTGCTGTGGGGCTCGGTCCTCGGGGTCGGCCTGATCGCCTTCCGCCGCGGTCCCCCGGTGTTCAAGGCCTCGCTGCGCGAGGGCTCGATGGATTTCATCAACATCGTGCCGCGGATCGCGCTCGGCGTGATCGGTTCCGGCTACATCGCCGCCATCATCCCGCAGGAGGTGATCACCGGCTGGCTCGGCCCGGACAGCGGCTGGCTTGGGGTGGCGACCGCCGTGGTCGCCGGCGCTGCCACCCCCGGCGGCCCTGTGATCGGCTTCTCCATCGGAACCGTGGCCCTGAAGTCCGGCGGCGGGGTGCCGCAGGTGGTCGCCTATGTCGTGGCCTGGGCCCTGTTCGCCTTCCAGCGGGTGATTTTGTGGGAAATCCCGTTCATGCCGGCCCGTTTCGTCTGGTTCCGCTGCGCCGTTTCGGTGCCGTTTCCGTTCGTGGCCGCTGCCATCGCGATGGTGATAGGCAAGCCCTGAGCCGGCCGTGGACAGTCGTAATGTTATAATATAACGTCTTCGGCATGGTTCCCGCCGCGTCCCACGCCCACCATCACGACCATGCCCATGACCACTCTCATGGCCATGCCCATGGTCATTCGCACGACCACGCGCATTCGCACGGGCACGACCACTCCCACGCCCATGTCCACGATGCGGCCTCGCCGCATCCGGCCCAGGATGCGCCCTGGTCGATCCTCCGCATGACCATGGCCGGGCGCCTTGCGGCTGCAGTCGCCGTCTGCGCGGTGCTCTGGGGCATCGTCTTTCTGGCGATGAGGTGACCATGGCCCAGCTTACCTTCCGCAACGTCACGCTTGGCTATGACCGCCATCCGGCCGTGCATCATCTCAACGGCGACGTCGCGCCCGGCGCGCTGGTCGCGGTGATCGGCCCGAACGGCGCAGGCAAGTCGACGCTGCTGCGCGGCATTGTCGGCATCCTCCGGCCGCTCGGCGGCAGCATCCATCTCGGCGGTCTTGATTCCCGCGACATCGCCTATCTGCCGCAGAGCGCGGAGATCGACCGCAGCTTTCCGATCTCGGTATTCGATTTCGTCGGCACCGGGCTGTGGCGCGACGCCGGCCTGTTCGGCGGCATCGGCAAGGCCGCGCGCGAAAAGATTCTCCGCGCGGTCGCGTCCGTCGGCCTCAACGGTTTCGAGAACCGCCCGATCGGCACGCTCTCGGGCGGGCAGATGCAGCGCGTGCTGTTCGCGCGCGTGCTGCTCCAGGACGCACGCCTGATCGTGCTCGACGAGCCCTTCAACGCCATCGACAGCAAGACCACGGCCGATCTGCTCGCGCTGGTGAAGCACTGGCACGGCGAGGGCCGCACCGTGCTCGCGGCGCTCCACGACATGGAGATGGTGCGCACCCATTTCAGCGAAACGCTGATTCTGGCGCGCGGCCCCGTCGCGTGGGGGCCGACGGCGGAGGTGCTGACGCCTGAAAACCTCATGGTCGCAATGCGGATGTGCGAGGCTTTCGACGACAGCGCCGCGGCGTGCGGCGAAGACGGGCGTTCGCAGGCGGCGTGACATCCGATGCTCCATGACACGCTGATCGGCCCGTTCACCGAATTCGAGTTCATGCGGCGGGCGCTTGCCGCCGTGATTGCGCTGTCGCTCGCAGGTGCGCCGATCGGCGTATTTTTGATGCTGCGGCGGATGAGCCTCGTCGGCGATGCCATGGCGCATGCAATCCTGCCCGGCGCGGCCGTCGGCTTCCTGTTGTCGGGCCTCAATCTGTTCGCGATGACGGCCGGCGGCCTGATCGCCGGCTTTGCGGTGGCGATTCTCGCCGGCGTCGTCGCGCGCTCCACCGGGTTGAAGGAGGACGCCTCGCTCGCAACCTTCTATCTGGCCTCGCTGGCGCTCGGCGTCACCATCGTCTCGATCAAGGGCACCAACATCGACCTGTTGCACGTGCTGTTCGGCAACATCCTCGCGATGGACGACCAGACCCTGCTGGTGGTCGCCTTCAATGCCACGGTGACACTGCTGGTGCTCGCGGTGATCTACCGCCCGCTGGTGATCGAGAGCGTCGATCCCTTGTTCCTGCGCACTGTCAGCCGCGCCGGCGGCCCCGCGCATCTCGCTTTCCTTGCGCTCGTCGTCATCAACCTCGTCAACGGCTTCCAGGCGCTCGGCACGCTGCTGGCGGTCGGCCTGATGATCCTGCCGGCGGGCATCGCGCGGTTTTGGTCGCGCGATCTCACCGTCATGATCTGCATCGCGGTCGTCGCCGCGGCCGTCTCCGGCTATGCCGGCCTCGTGCTGTCGTTCCAGACCCGCGTGCCCTCGGGGCCCGCGATCATTCTCGTGGCGACGGTGTTCTACATCGTCTCCGTCCTGTTCGGGCGCGTCGGCGGCGTCGTCAGGCAGATGTTCCCCGGCCGGCATCTGGAGGCGTGACGATGCGCTTCCTTTTGCTCTTTGCCCTGGTGCTGATTGCCTCGCCGCTGCACGCCGCGGAGCGGCTCAATGTCGTCGCGAGCTTCTCGATTCTCGGCGACTTCGTCCGCAATGTCGGTGGCGACCGCATCAACCTGACGACGCTGGTCGGCCCCGACAGCGACGTCCACGTCTACACGCCGGCGCCGGGCGATGCGAAGCGCATCGCGGATGCCAAGCTCGTCATCGTCAACGGGCTTGGCCTCGAAGGCTGGTTGCCGCGTCTCGTGCAGTCCGCAGGCAGCAAGGCGCAGGTGGTCACGGCGAGCGCGGGCATCGCGCCGCTGAAGCTCGGCTCGGCGGCCGATCCCCACGCCTGGCAGTCCGTGCCCAATGCCAAGGTCTACGTGACCGACATCGCCAACGCGTTGGCTGCGGCCGACCCGGATGACGCGGAGTTCTTCCGCACCCAGGCCAAGACCTATCTGGAAAAGCTCGAAGCCCTCGACCGCGAGGTCCGGGACGCCGTCGCAAAAATCCCGCCGGAGCGGCGCAAGGTGATCTCGACCCATGACGCCTTCGGCTATTTCGCCGCCGAATACGGTGTCCAGTTCGTCGCCCCCCTGGGCGTCTCCACCGAAACCGAGCCCAGCGCGCGGGACATCGCCGCCATCATCGGCCAGATCAAGGCGCAGAAAATCCCGGCGGTATTTCTGGAGAATGTCAGCGATGACCGCCTGATCCGGCGGATTGCGGCCGAGACCGGGGCCAAGGTCGGCGGGACCCTGATTTCGGACGGTTTGACTGGCGAAAAGGGGCTTGCACCCACTTACATTGATATGGTCAGGCACAATATAAAGGCCCTGACCAGCGCGCTTGACCATTAGGGCAGGGGCCACCCCGCCTCGCGTCGCGCGGAAAAGCCCGATCCGGAGTAGTTATGTCTGAAGCGACCTCCCAGAAAATTCCCGTGACCGTCCTGACCGGCTATCTCGGTGCCGGCAAGACCACGCTCCTCAACCGCATCCTGTCGGAAAACCACGGCAAGAAATACGCCGTCATCGTCAACGAGTTCGGCGAGATCGGCATCGACAACGACCTCATCATCGGCGCCGATGAGGAAGTGTTCGAGATGAACAACGGCTGCATCTGCTGCACCGTGCGCGGCGACCTCGTCCGCATCATGGACGGCCTGATGAAGCGCAAGGGCAAGTTCGATGCCATCATCGTCGAGACCACCGGCCTTGCCGATCCGGCGCCGGTCGCCCAGACCTTCTTCGTCGACGAGGACGTGCAGAAGAATGCCCGGCTCGACGCGGTCGTCACGGTCGCCGACGCCAAATGGCTGTCCGACCGGCTCAAGGACGCGCCCGAGGCCAAGAACCAGATCGCGTTCGCCGACGTCATCGTGCTGAACAAGACCGATCTCGTCAACAAGGGCGAGCTTGCCGAGGTCGAGGCCCGCATCCGCGGCATCAACCCCTATGCCAAGCTGCATCGCACCGAGCGCTGCTCGGTGGCGCTGGCCGACGTGCTCGACCGCGGCGCGTTCGACCTTGACCGCATCCTCGACATCGAGCCGGACTTCCTCGAGGCCGACGATCATGACCACGACCATGATCATCACCACCATCATGGCCACGACCATCACCATCATGATCACGGCCACGGGCTGAAGCACTATCACGACGAGGACATGCAGTCGCTGTCGCTCAAGACCGACAAGCCGCTCGATCCGAACGTGTTCATGCCCTGGCTGCAGAACCTGGTGCAGGTCGAGGGCGGCAAGATCCTGCGCTCCAAGGGCATCCTCGCCTTCCACGACGACGACGACCGCTACGTCTTCCAGGGCGTCCACATGATGCTGGAGGGTAACCATCAGCGGAAGTGGAAGGACGGCGAGCCGCGCGAGAGCCGCCTCGTCTTCATCGGCCGCGAATTGCCGGAAAAGGCCATTCGCGAAGGTTTTGAGAGCTGCATCGTCTCGTGATGAAAGAGTTTACGCCGGCCCCCGATTCCGCCTCGATCGTCTCCGTCACCGACAAGGTCAAGCCGGTTGCGCTCGGCATGGGCGTGACCTCGGTGCATTTCCTTGGCCCCCGCGCCGCCTTCGTCGGCGGCGAGGAGAATGTCGCGTTCGTAGATAGCCAGGGCGAGATCACCACGGTAGCTGCGCACAGCGGCGGCATTCTGTCGACGGCAAGTGACGGCAAGCGCCTCGTCATGGGCGGCGACGACGGCAAGGTCGTCTCGCTCGATGCCAAGGGCGAGGTGACGCTGCTCGCGACCGACCCGAAGCGGCGTTGGATCGACGCGGTGGCGCTGCACGCCGACGGTGCCTTCGCCTGGTCGGCCGGCAAGACCGCGACCGTCAAGAGCGGCAAGAACGAGGAGAAGTCGCTCGAGGTGCCCTCGACCGTCGGCGGTCTCGCGTTCGCGCCGAAGGGCCTGCGGCTCGCGATCGCCCATTACAACGGCGCGACGCTGTGGTTTCCGAACATGGAGGGATCGGCCGAATTCCTGCCCTGGGCCGGCTCGCATCTCGGCGTCACCTTCAGCCCGGACAACAAATTCCTGGTCACCTCGATGCACGAGGCGGCGCTGCACGGCTGGCGGCTCGCCGACAACAGGCACATGCGCATGACCGGCTATCCCGGCCGCGTCCGCTCGATGTCCTGGAGCGCGGGCGGCAAGGGGCTCGCGACCTCGGGCGCCGACACCGTCATCGTCTGGCCGTTCGGCAGCAAGGACGGCCCGATGGGCAAGGAGCCCGCGATGCTCGCGCCGCTGCAGGCGCGCGTGTCCGTGGTCGCCTGCCATCCGAAGAACGACATCCTCGCCGCCGGCTACAGCGACGGCACCGTGCTGATGGTACGGCTGGAGGACGGCGCGGAGATTCTGGTCCGCCGCAACGGCACGCCGCCGGTCGCGGCGATCGCCTGGAACGCCAAGGGCACGCTGCTGGCGTTCGCTGACGAAAATGGGGACGGCGGCCTGCTGGAGCTGTAAGCCCGGCTATCCACAGCCACTCCCCGTTATGTTACTTTTGTTAGCATGTAACATAATCGACAAGCAGTCCCTGTAGGGTCGCAGATGCAGAGCGCGTGACGTGCAATTTCGAATTGCCGTCGCGCGATCGATTGTGCCCGGCGCCGGTAGACCCGGTGTCGGGGTGCAATTCGAATCCTCGTATCCAAGCGCCACGCCAGGGAAGCCCCATGCCATCCATCCCCGTTCTTCCGACGCTCGTCAGCATCACGGGCACCGATCCGTCGTCGACCGACGCGTCCGTCGTGCACTACACTGTCACCTTTTCGAAGCCGGTGTCCGGCGTCACGGTCGATCAGTTCACCCTTGCCACGACGGGGAGCCTCAGCGGCGCCGGCATCACGGACATCACGCCGGTGGCCGGCAGCAACGGCGCGAGCTACACGGTCACGGTCAACACCGGCTCGGGCAGTGGCTCGCTGGGGCTGCAGCTGACCGGCACCAACGTGCATGATTCAAGCGGCTATTATGTCGGACCATTCCAGTCGGAAACGCAGATGAGCGGCCCGCGCTTCAGCATCATCAACACGGCGGCGGTCGGCGACATCAACGGCGATGGCACGCAGGATATGGTTTACATCCGAACCTCCAGCGCTTCCGGCTATTTTCTCGATGTCAGGACCAATGACGGCACCGGCCATTTCACCCAGACGTCGCTGACCGGCGCCTCGGAGCTGGAATCGTCGATCCGACTCGGCGACGTCAACGGCGACGGCAAGCTGGACATCCTGATGGGCAACATCTTCACGGGCACGCTGGACGTCAAGCTGGGTAACGGCAACGGCAGTTTCGCGGCGACGACGAAATATGCGACGGGTGGCAGCACGAGCGGCAATATCAGGGCGCTTGCCGACTTCAACGGCGACGGCAAGGCCGACGCGCTGATGTTGAGCAACAATGGCACGTCGCTGTTGCTCGGCAACGGCGACGGCTCTTTCGGATCGCCCATTGCTACCGATGTCTCCGGCGTCCTCGCGAGCGGAGATTTCAACGGCGACGGCAAGATCGACCTGCTGACGCAGAACTCGTCGTCGGTTGCCGTGCGCCTCGGCAACGGGGACGGCACGTTCCAATCCCCGATCACGGCCGGCACCTCATCGCAAGCGATCACCGGCGACTTCAACGGCGACGGCAAGCTTGATCTTGCACTCGGCACCAACAGTTCGATTGCGATCCTGCTCGGCAATGGCGACGGTACCTTCGCGTCGTCACAGACCTTCCTGACACCGGCACCTGTCTGGAACCTGGCGTCCGGGGACTTCAACGGCGACGGCAAGACGGACCTTGCCGTGGTCGCCAGCAGCAACAACACGCTTTCGACGTTCTACAGTCGTGGTGACGGCACGTTCGCTCCGGCGGTGACGTTGCCGCTCGACACGGGCGTCAACGGAATCACCGTCACTGACCTCAATGGCGACGGAAAGGCCGACGTCGTGGTGGAGTGGTCAACGAGCAACTCCTCGACCGGCGAGGATGTCCTCCTCACCGCGCCCAATGCGACCTCCACGCAATATACGATCAACCGCACGCCCGCGGCCCTGACGATCCTCGATGCGGACGTGACACCGGGTGCGGACGGCAGCAATTACATCAACGCGGCGCATTTCCACGGTGGGACGACGACCCTTTCGGGTTCGGGCAACGCCGGCGACACCGTCACGGTCACGAATGCGGGCGACAATTCCGTCATTGGCGTCACCACGGTCGGCAGCGACGGTAGCTGGAGCCTCGGCGTGTCCGGCCTCCAGGACGGTTCGACCTACAGCTATACCGCGACGGCCACGGATGCCCTTGGCAACCACAGCACCCCCGGGCCCGTGTTCACCTTCAAGGTTGACACGACCGCCCCCGTCCTCACGATCACGAGCATCGAAAATTCCGCTGCAACGCCTTTTTCGATCACCGTCCGCGGTACGCTCGACGTAGCCGATGCGGCCTCCGCGCTCACCCTGTCGTTTGGTCCGACGGATTACGCGGTCACGAGCGCTGCCGATGGCACCTGGCGGCTGGACAATCTGTTTGCGGCAACCGGACTTTCCTACGTGACGGCCCGTCTGCGCGATGCCGCCGGCAATGACGGCGTGTCGCAATCGATCCCTCTCGCGTTTGGTTACACGATCGCGAGCGGCGCATCACTGCAGGGCACCATCGTCGCGGCGTCCACGTCGTCCTTCAACCCGAGCCTCACCGTCCGTGGGACCTCGATCGGGGCGATCGTCCTGCGCAATGGCATCGAGGAGGACTACGGCGTCTCGACCGGATCGGTGGTCAAGAATGGCGGTGCGCAGCACGTATTTCGCGCCGGCGTGACCGACGCGACGATCGAAGCCGGCGGCTATCAGGACATTCGCGCGACTGCGCGTGCGACTGGAACCCTGCTGTACGGTTTTGGGCAGGTCTATGCCAACGGCACCTCGGACCACACCACGATCAAGGCTGGCGGGCAGCAGTCCGTCGCCGCCGGTGGCAGCGACATCAACTCGACGATCGACGGCGGAATCCAATATCTGAGCGGAACGGCGACCGGCACGACGATCGGCGCCGGCGGCAATCAATACGATTACGGCACGGCAACCGGCGCGCTGGTCCAGAGCGGCGGCGCCCAGCACGTCTATCAGGGCGGCAGTGCCAGCGGCACCACCGTTGCTGCGGGCGGCTATCAGGACGTCTACCAGGGGACAGCCACCAACACCGTGCTCGACGGCAATCAGCAGGTGCTTGCCGGCGGCCACGCCGACGGCACCGTCATCAACGACGGTGGCCGGCAATATGTCGGCTCCGGTGGCGCGACGACGGGGACGACGGTCGCAACCGGCGGCTTCCAATATGTGGACGCCGGCGCGACCGACGATAGCGCGACGATCAATGGCGGCTTCCAGTTCGTCCTGGGCACTGCGACCGCAACGGCCGTCAGCGGCGGAGGCGAGCAGGATGTGGGGGCGGGCGGCAGCGTCTCGAACGCGCATCTGGACGGCGGCAACGAGCATGTCTATGCCGGCGGCCTGCTCCAGAACGTCGATTTCGGTGGCTCGAACGGCGCAACGCTGGCGCTCGACGCGCCGACGGGCCTGTCTGGCGCGATCGCCAATTTCGGCGCGGACGACACCATCGACTTCCGCAACACCGTGATCAGCAGCGTCGATGTCGACAGCTCCAACAACCTGACGGTGACGACCGACAGCGGCCAGAGCTACTCCTGGGCGCTGCTGGCGCAATACTCGGCCTCATCCTTCGTGCTGGCATCCGACGGCAATGGCGGCACGGCGCTGAGCTACGTGCCGCAGCAGCAGTCGTTGCTCGCGGCCGCGCACTGACGCGAACGACTCGCGGGCATCGGCTTCCACAGCCGATGCCCGCCGAAATTGACCTCGGTGCCACTCTCGCATAGATCGTCTGTCGACCGGTGCGAGGGACCATGCGGTTTTTGACGACATTCCAGATTGCTGATTTCGCGGACACGCTGGTCAGCCTGTTCACGGCCTTCGTGCTGGGCACGCTGATCGGTGCCGAGCGGCAGTACCGCCAGCGCACCGCGGGCCTGCGCACCAACGTGCTGGTCGCGGTCGGCGCTGCCGCCTTCGTCGATCTCGCCATGCACCTGGACGGCGCCGACGGTGCGGTCCGGGTGATCGCCTATGTCGTCTCCGGCATCGGCTTTCTCGGCGCCGGCGTCATCATGAAGCAGGGCATGGACGTGCGTGGCCTCAACACCGCGGCGACGCTGTGGGCCTCGGCGGCGGTCGGCTCCTGCGCCGGTGCCGACATGGTCGCGCAGGCGGCGGCGCTGACTGTCTTCGTCATCGCCGGCAACACCATGCTGCGCCCGCTGGTCAACGCCATCAACCGCATCCCGCTGAACGAGAAGGCGCTGGAGGCGACCTATTACTTCAAGCTCGCGGTCACGACCGAGACCTTGCCCGACATGCGCGACCGCCTCGTCGACAGGCTCGAGGCTGCGAAATATCCGGTCGCCGATGTCGACGTGGTCGAGATCGGCGACGACGACATTCTGGAGATCGTCGCCAAGCTGGTGGCGACCGCGGTTGATCCGAACGAGCTGAACGTGGTGGCGACCGATCTCCAGCATCTGCCGGGCGTGCGCCACGCCACCTGGGAAGTCAGCACCACGGAGTGAGACGGCGCTTTGGCGCGCGGACGGGCGGTTCCAGCCTCGCCGGTGCGGAACCCGGCCGCCCCAATTTCGTTGATCCCCCGGATAAAGGCGGTGATCGACATGCCCGGCCCAAACGACAAGCGCAGACTGAAGCTCGACCTGACGATTGCCTGCTCGCTGTTTGCGGCAGGAATCCTGGTCTCGGTGGTGTCACTGGCCCAAATCAAGGCCCAAAGCCGGATGGAGACGGCACAGGCAACGCAACCGCTCCAGGGTACGCCGTCCGACGATCAGAGCAAGGTGCCCGCGGAAGCCAAGCCCGGCGGCGAGCGCCCGACCACGCCCGCGCCCGAGCCCGCGCGGCCCGAGCCGCAGACGCAGGGGGCTGCGGGCGCGGCCAAGCCAGCCTTGCCTCAGGCGCCTGCCGAGAAGATTGCGCCGCCGAACAAGGAGAAGTAGCCCGGCGGCCGGCCCACGGTGACGCGCATTTGACGGCGGATGCCACTGATCCGATCTCGCCTCGGCGTACGGCTCGCTCCATAATCGTCGCATCGACGACAGATGGGGCCTTCCATGAAAATCGAAGACGTCCGCCGCACCGCATATTCGATGCCGCTCACCAACCCGTCGTTCCCGCCGGGTCCATATCGCTTCTTCGACCGGGAATACTTCATCATCACCTACAGGACCGATCCCGAAGCCCTCGCCGCCGTCGTGCCCGAGCCGCTCGAGGTGGCCGAGCCGGTGGTGAAATACGAATTCATCCGCATGCCCGACTCGACCGGATTTGGCGACTACACCGAAACCGGGCAGGTGATCCCGGTCCGCTTCAGGGGCGAGGAGGGCGCCTACACCCATGCGATGTATCTGGACGACGAAGCCCCGATTGCCGGCGGCCGCGAGCTCTGGGGCTTTCCGAAAAAGCTGGCAAGACCGAAGATCGAGGTCGAAACCGACGTGCTGGTCGGCTCGCTGCATTACGGCTCGGTGCTGTGCGCCTCCGCGACCATGGGTTACAAGCACCGCAAGGTCGATCATGACGTCGTGCTGAAGTCGATGGCGGCACCGAACTTCATCCTGAAGATCATCCCGCATGTCGACGGCAGCGCGCGGATCTGCGAGCTCGTGCGCTTTCATCTCGATGACGTCGTGCTGAAGGAAGCCTGGACCGGCCCTGCCGCACTCGGCCTGTTTCCCCACGCGCTCTGCGACGTCGCCCGCCTGCCGGTGCGCGAGGTGGTCTCGGCGCTGCACTTCAAGGCGGACCTGACGCTCGGGCTCGGCAGCGTGGCGTTCGACTACATGGCGGGATAGGCCGTCAAACGAAAATGCCCGGCGCGAAGCCGGGCATTTTGATCGATCGCCGCGCGGTCAGCGCACGAGGATGTTTTTGAACTGCCAGGGATCGCTGGTATCGATATCCTCCGGGAACAGTCCCGGCCGATCCGTCAGCGGCGTCCAGTCGGTGTAAAAGCCCTTCACCGGGCCGAGATACGGCAGCTGGATTTCCAGCAGGCGATCGAAGTCCATTTCGTCGGCTTCGACGATGCCTTCCCTGGGGTTCTCCAGCGCCCACACCATGCCGCCGAGCACGGCGGAGGTCACCTGCAGGCCGGTGGCGTTCTGGTAAGGCGCGAGGGCTCGGGTCTCTTCGATCGAGAGCTGCGAGCCGTACCAATAGGCGTTGTTGTCGTGGCCGAACAAGAGCACGCCGAGTTCGTCGATGCCGTCGACGATCTCGTTCTCGTCGAGGATGTGGTGCTTCTCCTGCATCTTGGCGGCGCGGCCGAACATCTCGTGCAGCGACAGCACGGCATCGTCGGCCGGATGATAGGCGTAGTGGCAGGTCGGCCGGTAGACCGCCTTGCCTGAGGCGTCGCGCACGGTGAAGTAATCGGAGATCGAGATCGACTCGTTGTGGGTGACGAGGAAGCCGTATTGCGCGCCGCGGGTCGGGCACCAGGTGCGCACGCGCGTGTTGGCGCCGGGCTGCATCAGGTAGATGGCCGCGCCGCAGCCAGCTTCGTGGGTCCGCGCATTCTCCGGCATCCATTTTTCATGGGTGCCCCAGCCGAGCTCGGACGGCTGCACGCCTTCCGACAGGAAACCTTCCACCGACCAGGTGTTGACGAAGACATCAGGCTCCTTCGGCTTCTTGGAGCGTTGGGTGTCACGCTCGGCGATGTGGATGCCCTTGATGCCGGCCTGCCGCATCAGATCCGCCCATTCGGCCTTGGTCTTCGGCCGGGGAGCATTGAGCTTCAGATCGGCGGCGACGTTGAGCAGCGCCTGCTTGACGAAGAAGGAGACCATGCCGGGATTGGCGCCGCAGCAGGAGACAGCCGTCGTCGAGCCCGCCGGGCGCGCCTTCTTGGCCGCCAGCGTCACTTCGCGAAGCGCGTAGTTGGAGCGGGCTTCCGGGCCCTTCGAGGCATCGAAATAGAAGCCGAGCCAGGGCTCGTTGACGGTGTCGATGTAGAGCGCGCCGAGCTCGTTGCAGAGCTCCATGATGTCGGTCGAGCCGGTGTCGACCGAGAGGTTGACGCAAAAGCCCTGGCCGCCGCCTTCGGTGAGCAGCGGGGTCAGCAGCTCGCGATAATTGTCTTTTGTCACGGCCTTCTGGATGAAGCGCACATTCTGCTTCTCGCAATGCGCCTTGCGGCCCTCGTCCTTGGGGTCGATCACGGTGACGCGCGACTTGTCGTAATCGAGGTGCCGCTCGATCATCGGCAAGGTGCCTTTGCCGATGGAGCCGAAGCCGACCATGACGATGGGACCGGTGATCTTCGCGTAGATCTGCGAGGGAGGGCTCATGGGATGGGTTCTCCGGAACGTGCTGGCGGACGGGTGGTAAGGGTGGATCAGGCGCTGCGGCGCTTGGCGGTGACTTCGATCTCGACCTTCATCTCGGGCTTGGCGAGGGCGCTGACGACCAGCAACGTCGCCGCCGGCCTGATGTCGCCGAGAACCTCGCCGCAGACGGCGAAGTGGGCGTCGATGTAGCTCGCGTCGGTGACGTAGTAGGTCGCACGGACGATATCGGCCATCTCGAATCCGCCCTCCTTCAGGGCGGCTTCGATGGTCTTGAAGCAGTTGCGTGACTGGCTCGTGACATCTGATGGCATCGTCATCGTGGTGTAGTCATAGCCGGTGGTTCCCGCGACGAAGGCGAAATCGCCGTCGATCACGGCGCGGCTGTAGCCGACGGTCTTCTCGAGCGGGGAGCCGGTGGAGATCAGGCGACGGGACATGGGTTCGGCCTCGACTGAAAGGGGGATTTCGTGGGGTTAAAGGGCGTTTCCGGGGCCTGCGCAACCCCAAAGGACGAGAGCTGAGCGCAGGCGCGACCAGGCGTTGCCGCTCAACGCGGCTTCGGTCGTCGCCATCATGGCGATCCCTTAGGCCGCGCGCGCCTCGAGGCCGCGAACTACCCTCCGTTTGGACAGGGCAGCCCCGGTCGGGACGATCATCCCTTCGGCGCCATCCAGCGCGCCGTCGGTGAACTCGATCGCCAGCAGGCGGTTGCGCTCGAACGGGCCGGGCAGGGCGAGCGCGCCGGTCTTCTCGGCCGAGAAGCCGAAGCGGGCATAGTAGGGCGCATCGCCGAGCAGGATGACGGCGGCATGCCCGCGCGCCCGGGCGGCGGCCAGCGCTTGATTCATCAGCGCGGCGCCGATCCCGAGCTCGCGGCAGGCAGGGTCCACCGCCAGCGGTCCGAGGACCAGAGCGGGCCTGCCTCCGGCGCTGACGTGCCACAGCCGCACGGTTCCCACGAGCTTGCCCTCGCGCGTCGCCGACAAGGCAAGGCCTGTGGCGGGCGCACGTCCGTCGCGCAGGCGCTGGCAGGTCCGGTCATGGCGGGTCTCGCCAAAGCAGGCATCGAGCAGCGCTTCACGCATCGTGGCGTCGGCAGCACGTTCCGCACGGATCGCGAACGGAGCGGCTTCCGAAGAGAGGGCAATTTGTGGCTTCCGAGGAGCAGTCATGGCGCGTCAGTCCCCGCTTGAACCGGCGTGCGCGCAGCACGCCTGTCCAAGACGTCGTCAGATCGAAATGTCAGGGAAGGAGCCGGCAAGCCGGCTCCCGGGTTCGTCAGGCCTCAGAACGAGAGAGGCGGATCAGATATGGCAAATCAGATGTGGTAAGTCTTGAGCGGCGGGATGCCGTTGAACGCCACCGCCGAGTAGGTCGACGTATAGGCCCCGGTGCCTTCGATCAGCAGCTTGTCGCCGATCTCGAGCGTGACGGGAAGCGGATACGGGCTCTTCTCGTACAGCACGTCCGCGCTGTCGCAGGTCGGACCGGCGAGCACGCACGGGGTCATGTCCGCGCCGTCATGCGGGGTGCGGATGGCGTAGCGGATCGACTCGTCCATCGTCTCGGCGAGACCGCCGAACTTGCCGATGTCCAGGTACACCCAGCGCACCTCGTCCTCGTCGCTCTTCTTCGAGATCAGCACGACCTCGGATTCGATGATGCCGGCATTGCCCACCATGCCGCGGCCCGGCTCGATGATGGTCTCCGGAATCTGGTTGCCGAAGTGCTTGCGCAGCGCGCGGAAGATCGAGCGGCCGTAGGTCACGACCGGCGGCACGTCCTTGAGGTACTTGGTCGGGAAGCCGCCGCCCATGTTGACCATGGTCAGGTTGATACCGCGCTCGGCGCAGTCGCGGAACACCTGCGAGGCCATCGCCAGCGCACGGTCCCACGCCTTCACCTTGCGCTGCTGCGAGCCGACATGGAAGGAGATGCCGCATGGCTCCAGGCCCAGGCGCTTGGCGACGTCGAGCACCTCGACGGCCATTTCCGGGTCGCAGCCGAACTTGCGCGACAGCGGCCATTCGGCGCCGGCGCAGTCATAGAGGATGCGGCAGAACACCTTCGCGCCGGGAGCGGCACGGGCGACCTTCTCGACCTCGGCGACGCAATCCACGGCGAAAAGCCGGATGCCGAGCGTGAAGGCGCGCGCGATGTCGCGCTCCTTCTTGATCGTGTTGCCGAAGGAGATGCGGTCGGGCGTAGCGCCAGCGGCCAGCGCCATCTCGATCTCGGCGACGGTCGCGGTGTCGAAGCAGGAGCCCATGGAGGCCAGCAGCGCCAGCACTTCCGGCGCCGGGTTCGCCTTGACGGCGTAGAACACGCGGCTGTCGGGCAGCGCCTTGGCGAAGCTCTGGTAATTGTCGCGCACGACCTCGAGGTCGACGACGAGGCACGGTTCGGTGTCGAGACCTTCCTTGCGGCGGTTGCGCAGGAATTCCTGGATGCGTTCGGTCATGGCACTCTCCAACGGTCCCAGCGACGGGATCCGTATCAACATGACGTCGGATAAGAGTGCTCCGGCCACATCGCGCGATGGAGGCGCAACGAAACCAAAGACTCAAACCAGACTGTGCTGCCGTGGATTGGTTGGGAGAGTTTCCCGCCCGCACACCTGGCAATGAAGGACAAGCCTTTTCAGTAGCCCGCGCCGGCGGTGGAATGCCGGTAGAGACCAAAAAAGCCCGATCCGTCGTTGCTTTAAGTCGCGTCCCCCGTTGAGAGCGGGGTGCGCCGGTTCGCCTCCGGCTGCCAGTCACGGTTGCAAAGAGTGAAGTCACCTTCGACATGGCATCTCTTTGAGAGAGATGCTGGACGCTTCGGAGTCTGCTTCAACCTTCCGGCTTCGGCACTTCCGAAGAGCCCCTCGGCTTCTTCACCCCTTGGCGGCTGTCCGGCCTCTTGTCCGGATACCTACCGACTGACACACGACCACAGGCACGTGCGAAATTGGGCAAGAGCGCACATAAGCGTTTTGACTCCGCTTCGCAAGAATTTTTTTAGGCTGCGGACAGAATTGCCTAACATCTGCTTGCGCGGTGTTGCGCGAGCGACGCGGAAGATGAACGTGCGTTAAGTTTTTTGTGTCGCGCCCGTGTCCGTCGCGCGCGAGCGCACGTCAGCGGCGCTTCGTGAAGGGCTCGACGCGCTGAGCTGCGCGGATGAACGCAGTCATCACCAGCACGCCGAGTGCGAACAGCACGGCTTGCAGGATGTGCGTGCCCTGGTCGCCGAGGCCGAACAGGATCGCGAGCGCCCAGCCGCCGGCGAAGGCCGCGCCGAACACCTCGGCGCCGATCAGGATGGCGGCGCTGATGACGGTGATGACGCTGGGCCAGGCGATCTGGCGGGAAGAGGAGGCGGGCGCGTTCATGAACTCAGGAGTCCCTAGGCTTCGAGGGCCGCAATCTCCCCGAAAAGGGGCCCGGGAGCAAGGGCAAATGGCCCAAAAAAGCCCCATCGCGTGCTATAGCTGGCCCCAACAAATCAGCTCAAAAATAGAGACCTGCGATGTCAGAACCCCGCCAAACTACGGACTCCGAGACCAATCCGCTGCTGAAGGCCTGGGTGACGCCGTTCGCGACCCCGCCCTTCGACGAGATCAAGCCGGAGCACTTCCTGCCGGCCTTCGAGCAGGCCTTCGCCGACCACTCCGCCGAGATCGCGGCGATCACCAACGATCCGGCCGCGGCCGACTTCGCCAACACCATCACGGCGCTGGAGCGCTCGGGCAGGCTGCTGAACAAGGTCGCGGCGGTGTTCTACGATCTCGTCTCGGCGCATTCCAACCCGGCCATCCTGGAGATCGACAAGGAGGTCTCCTTGCGGATGGCGCGGCACTGGAATCCGATCATGATGAACGCTGTGCTGTTTGGCCGCATCGCCCAGCTTCACGAGAACCGCGCCGGCCTTGGTCTGTCGCCCGAGCAGCTCCGCCTGCTGGAGCGCACCTACACCCGCTTCCATCGCTCCGGCGCCGGCCTCTCCGAGGAGGCGAAGAAGCGCATGGCCGAGATCAACGAGAAGCTCGCCCAGCTCGGCACGAGCTTCAGCCACCATCTGCTCGGCGACGAGCAGGAGTGGTTCATGGAGCTGGGGGAGGCCGACCGCCAGGGCCTGCCCGAGAGCTTCGTCGCCGCCGCCAAGGCTGCGGCGGAAGAACGCGGCATGGCCGGCAAGGCCGTCGTGACGCTGTCGCGCTCCTCGACCGAGCCGTTCCTGAAGAGCTCGGCCCGGCGCGACCTGCGCGAGAAGGTCTACAAGGCCTTCACGGCGCGCGGGGACAACGGCAATGCCAATGACAACAATGGCACCATCGTCGAGATCCTGAAGCTGCGCGAGGAGAGCGCCCAGCTGCTGGGCTATCCGACCTTCGCCGCCTACCGGCTCGAGGATTCCATGGCCAAGACGCCCGACGCCGTGCGCGGCCTGCTCGAGCGGGTCTGGAAGCCGGCCCGGGCCCGCGCGCTCGCCGACCGCGACGAGATGCAGGCGCTGATCACCGCCGAGGGCGGCAATTTCAAGCTCGCGCCCTGGGACTGGCGCTTCTATGCCGAAAAGCTCCGCCTCCAGCGCGCCAATTTCGACGATGCCGCGATCAAGCCGTATCTGACGCTCGACCACATGATCGCCGCCGCTTTCGACTGCGCAACGCGCCTGTTCGGCATCACCTTCGAGGAGCGAAAGGACGTGCCGGCCTGGCACCCGGACGTCCGGGTCTGGGAGGTCAAGGGACCCGACGGCAAGCACAAGGCGCTGTTCTACGGCGACTACTATGCCCGGCCGTCAAAGCGCTCCGGCGCCTGGATGACCTCGCTGCGCGACCAGCAGAAGCTCGACGGCGAGATCGCGCCGCTCGTCATCAACGTCTGCAACTTCGCCAAGGGGGCCAATGGCGAGCCCTCGCTGCTGTCGCCCGACGACGCCCGCACCCTGTTCCACGAGTTCGGCCACGGCCTGCACGGCATGCTCTCCAACGTGACCTACCCGTCGCTGTCGGGGACGTCGGTGTTCACCGACTTCGTCGAGCTGCCCTCCCAGCTCTACGAGCACTGGCAGGAGCGGCCCGAGGTGCTGCAGCAGTTCGCCCGCCACTACCAGACCGGCGAGCCGCTGCCGGACGATTTGCTGCAGCGCTTCCTTGCGGCGCGAAAGTTCAACCAGGGCTTTGCGACCGTCGAGTTCGTCTCCTCGGCCCTGGTCGATCTCGAATTCCACACCCAGCCGGCCGCCGCCGCGCAGGATGTCCGCGCCTTCGAAAAGAAGGAGCTGGAGAAGATCGGCATGCCCGAGGAGATCTCGCTGCGTCACCGGCCCACCCAGTTCGGCCACATCTTCTCCGGCGATCATTATGCCGCCGGCTATTACAGCTACATGTGGTCCGAGGTGATGGACGCCGACGCCTTCGGCGCCTTCGAGGAGGCCGGCAACATCTTCGATCCGGCCGTGGCCAAGCGTCTGCACGACGACATCTACTCGACCGGCGGATCGGTCGATCCGGAGGCCGCCTACGAGGCCTTCCGCGGCCGTCCGCCTGAGCCCGACGCACTGCTCCGCCGCCGCGGCCTGCTCGACGACGCCAAGGCGGCCTGATGGGCATGCGTGCCCTGTTCGGCTTGCTGCTCGCCGCCGGCCTGTCGTTCGCGGCGGGCACTGCGAGCGCGCATCCGCATGTCTGGATCACCGCGACCAGCGAGCTGCTTTACGCCGCGGACGGCACCATCACCGGCGTCCGTCACGCCTGGACCTTCGACGACATGTTCTCGGCCTATGCGGTGCAGGGGCTCGAGAGCAAGACCAAGGGCACCTATACCCGCGAGGAGCTGGTGCCGCTGGCGCAGACCAATGTCGAGTCGCTGAAGGAATACGCCTACTTCACCTTCGCGCGAGCCGACGGCAAGAAGGAGCGGTTTAACGAGCCGGTCGACTACTTCCTCGACTACAAGGATACGGTGCTGACCCTGCACTTCACGCTGCCGCTGAAGAACCCGGTCAAGCCCAAGCAACTGGTGCTCGAAGTGTTCGACCGCTCCTTCTTCATCGACTTCCAGATGGCCAAGGACAATCCGGTCAAGCTGGTCGGCGCGCCCGCCGGCTGCCAGATGAAGCTCGATCGGCCCAGCGACGGCTCCGCCACCGCGCAGAAGCTCAACGAGCAGACCTTCCTGAACGGCGAGAACTCCAATTTCGGCATGATGTTCGCCAACAAGATCACGGTGGATTGCCCTTGATCGGTCGTCTTCAGTCTCCGCTCGCCCGCGGGCTGCTCGCCTGCGCCGCAATCGTCGTCGTGCTGGGCGCGGCCGATGCCGCGCTCCACGATCTCCTCGCGCAAAACCCGTTCGGTGCACCACGCCCGACGCAGGCCGCCGAGCCCGAGGCCAGCGGCCTGATCGGCTGGCTGCTGGCAAAGCAGTCGGAATTCTATCGCCAGATGTCGGCGACGATCCGCGCCGCCAAGTCGGACGGCTCGGCGGTGTGGACGCTGCTGTTCATTTCGTTCGCCTATGGCATCTTCCATGCGGCCGGCCCCGGCCATGGCAAGGCGGTGATCGCCTCCTATCTCGTCGCTAACCGCGAGACCGCCAGGCGCGGCATCGCGCTCTCGTTCGCGTCCGCCCTGATGCAGTCGCTGGTCGCGATCCTGATCGTCGGCATCTCGGCCTGGATCCTGAATGCGACCGCCAAGACCATGTGCAAGGCGGAAGGCGCGATCGAGATCGCAAGCTATGCCCTGATCGCGCTGTTCGGCCTGCGCCTCGTCTGGGTCAAGGGCCGCACCTTCATCCGCGCGCTGCAGGCGGCCCAGCCGGTGCCGGCGATCGCCGGCGTGCCGCATGACCATGATCACGGCCGTCACCGTCATCACGATGCGCATGAGCATCACCACGATCATCATCACCATGATCATCACGGCCACGACCACGCGCACGCCCATCACCATGGCGGGCACGACGACCACGTCCATGATGAGCATTGCGGCCATTCCCACGGTCCCACCCCGAGCGAACTCGCCGGCCCCGGCGGCTGGCGCCGCGGCTTTGCCGCGATCCTGACCGTCGGCATCCGCCCCTGCTCGGGCGCGATCCTGGTTCTGGTGTTCGCGCTCGCCCAGGGACTGTTCTGGGCCGGCATCGCCGCGACCTTCCTGATGGGCCTCGGCACCGCGATCACGGTTGCCGCCATCGCGGTCGTCGCCGTCTCCGCCAAGGACATCGCGCAGCGCCTCAGCGCCGGCCGCGACGGCGGCGGCGCACTGTTCATGCGGGGCATCGAATTTGCCGCCGCTGCCGTCGTGCTGCTGTTCGGCGCGGGGCTTCTGTTCGGCTACATCGCGGCCGAGCGGACGACGTGTTTCTGAACCAAGCTCTCGTGCCCCGGACGCAGCGCAGCGTCTCTTCGACGGTGCGCTGCAGAGCCGGGGCCCATCTCTCCGGACTATAACCTGTAGCCTTCTGGGTCCCGGCTCTGCGGAGCAGCGCAAGGGCGCTGCACCGCGTCCGGGACACGGGAGCTGCTGGCTTTGCGAAGCTCCCTCCGGTCCGCTATTCAGTTCGTCAAACGAACAAGAACAGTCGGGGGATTCCATGTCGCGCGATAACTTCTGGTTCTTTCACCCGTTCCGGGTGCGCTATTCCGAAATCGACGGTCAGGGCGTGGTCTTCAACGCGCACTACCTGACCTATTTCGACACCACCATCACCGAATATTTCCGCGCGCTGGGGTTTGACCAATATGCGGATGCGCAGGCGAGCGGCATCGACTTTCACGTCGTCAAATCGGTGATCGAATACAAGGCGCCGGTCAGGTTCGACTGGGAGCTCGACGTCGGTGCGCGCGTGGCGCGGATCGGCAATTCGAGCCTCGTCTTCGAGCTCGGCATTTTCCAAAAAGGCGGCACGGATGCGCTGGTGACCGGCGAGATCGTCTGGGTCTACACCAACCAGCAGACCCATCGCCCAGTCACGATCCCGGCATCGATGCGGGCGCTGATCGCGACGCGGGAGCGTCATCTGTCGGTGTGAGATCCGACTCACACCGGCAGGAAGCGCTTCAAGGCCGGCATGAAGAAGATCCCGAGATTGATCGCAAAGCCGATGCTCCAGAGGATCGAGCGCAGGGTCGGGCGGTTGCCGAGATAGGTCAGCACATAGGCGACCCGCACGATCAGGAACAACGCGGCGAGCTCGTCGATCAGCCGCTGCGGCGAGTCCCTGTATTCAGCGAGCAGGACGGCGAAGGCGAAGAACGGCCAGGTCTCGATGCCGTTCTGATGGGCGCCCAGCGCACGCGCCGCGATGGCGTCCTGATAGAAGGCGGGATCGCGCGGGCGTGAATTGTCGAACCCGCGAAACCTGATCCATTTGATCGCGGCGATCGTCGCCAGATAGAGCAGCAGCGCCCCGAATACACACCATTCCGCGAGCGTCATCTTCCCTCCCCCGCTTGAGGCGGACCCTAGCGAAACCGGGCTCATCTTGACAAGTTCGGTGCAACGCGCGACGCAACTGAGCATGACGACCGCAGCCCCCATCGCGACCGCGAAGCCGCCCCTTCAGTCCAGCCAGCCGCGCGTCGGCGTGCTCCTGGTCAATCTCGGCACGCCCGATACGGCCGATGCGCCGGGCGTGCGGGTCTATCTGAAGGAATTTTTGTCCGACGCCCGCGTCATCGAGGACCAGGGCCTTGTCTGGCAGTTCGTCCTGAACGGGATCATCCTGCGCAGCCGCCCCCGCACCAAGGCGCTCGACTACCAGAAGATCTGGAACAACGAGAAGAACGAATCGCCGCTGAAGACCATCACGCGCTCGCAGAGCGACAAACTGGCCGACGCCTTGTCCGATAGCGCGCACGTCGTGGTGGACTGGGCGATGCGCTACGGCAATCCCTCGATCAAGTCGGGCATCGACGCGCTGATCGCGAAGGGGTGCGAGCGCATCCTCGCCGTTCCGCTTTATCCGCAATATTCCGCCTCGACCTCGGCCACCGTCTGCGACGAAGTGTTCCGCGTGCTCGCCCGGCTGCGCAACCAGCCGACGCTGCGGGTGACGCCGCCTTATTACGAGGACGAGGCCTATATCGAAGCGCTCGCGGCCTCGATCGAGACTCATCTGGCAACGCTGCCGTTCAAGCCCGAGCTGATCGTGGCGTCCTTCCACGGCATGCCGAAATCCTATGTCGACAAGGGCGATCCCTATCAAAACCACTGCATCGCCACGACCGAGGCGCTGCGCCGCCGGCTCGGCATGGACGACACAAAGCTGCTGCTGACCTTCCAGTCGCGTTTCGGCAATGATGAGTGGCTCCAGCCCTACACCGACAAGACCATGGAGCGGCTCGCCAAGGAAGGCGTGCGCCGCATAGCGGTGGTGACGCCGGGCTTTTCCGCCGATTGCCTCGAGACGCTGGAGGAGATCGCGCAGGAGAATGCCGAGATCTTCAAGCACAATGGCGGCGAGCAGTTTTCCGCGATCCCCTGTCTCAATGACAGCGATCCCGGCATGGACGTGATCCGCACCCTGGTGCTGCGCGAGCTCCAGGGTTGGGTCTAATGGTGTCTCCCATGAACCGCCGCGAATGCCTGGCGCTTCTTGGGACGATCACCGCGCTGCCGGCCGAGGTGCTGGCGCAGCAGCCGAATGCGGCGCGCCGGCTCGGCGTGCTCTCGGTCATCGCCTCCGACAACGTGATCGGGCAGGCGCGCCTCGCCGAGGCGCTCGCCGCCCATGGCTGGAAAGAGCAGAGCAATCTCAGGGTCGATTGGCGCAGCGGTGCGGGCGATCGCGCGCGCATCGCCCGGCTCGCCGATGAGCTGATCGCGCTCAAGCCCGACATCCTGCTCGCGCTCGGCACGCCCTCGGTGGAGGAGCTGCGCCAGCGCACCACCTCGATCCCGATCGTGTTCGCCGTGGTCACCGATCCTGTCAGCCAGGGCTTCGTCAAAAACCTCGCGCATCCCGGCGGCAACATCACCGGCTTCACCGATTATGACGGCCCGCTGGCCGGCAAATGGCTGGAGATGCTGACGCAGGTCACGCCAAAGGTGTCCCGCGTCTTCGTCGTCTACAATCCCGCCACCGCGCCGTTCGCGCCCTTGATGCTGCGCACGATCGAGGATGCCGCGCGCACGCTGCATGTGGCGGTCGAGCCAGTGCCAGTGAATGACGCCGCCTCCATCGCCGCGCTGGCCGCACGCAAGGACGGCGGCCTGCTGATCCTGCCGGACTTCTTCACCATGGCCAACCGCACGCCGCTGCTCGCGGCGATCAATGAGGCGCGCATGCCTGCGGTGTTCTGGAGCCGTGCCTTCGTCGAGGAGGGCGGGCTGATGTCCTACAGCACCGATAGTGCCGAACAGCTCCGCCGCGCCGCCAGCTACATCGACCGCATCCTGAAGGGGGCGCAGGCCGCCGACCTGCCGGTGCAGAACCCCACCAAGCTCGAGCTGGCGGTCAACCTCAAGACGGCCAAGGCGCTTGGCGTCACGCTGTCCCCGGGCCTGCTCGCAATCGCGAACGACGTCATCGAGTGAGGCTGTCTCTGACGGACGGCGTCTCAGGATTCGTTAACTTTCTCTGGTAGGTTTGCGCCCGCACGCTTTCAAGAGCCTTCCGCAAATACATATCGCAGCCGTTTCCTTCCTCTCCGCCTTGTGCAGAATCCCGCCGATACCGACGTGAATCGCGACCGCTGAACCGGTAGGGTCGTGATCCCGACCAATGACAGCGCCGGAAAAGGCCTTTTCCCGGCTTCTTTTCCGCCTTGGAGGAAATATGAGCGGTTTCGACATTTTCGCGATTGTTCTGGTGCTGCTCGTCATCGTCACGCTGATTGCCGGCGTGAAGACGGTGCCGCAGGGCTATGACTGGACCATCGAACGTTTCGGCAAATACACCCAGACGCTGAGCCCCGGGCTCAACCTGATCGTGCCCTATTTCGATCGCGTCGGGCGCAAGATCAACATGATGGAGCAGGTGATCGATATCCCCGAGCAGGAGGTCATCACCAAGGACAACGCCACCGTGACGGTGGACGGTGTCGCCTTCTACCAGGTGTTCGACGCCGCGAAAGCGAGCTACGAGGTCTCCAACCTGACCCAGGCCATCACCGTCCTGACCATGACCAACATCCGCTCGGTGATGGGCGCGATGGATCTCGACCAGGTGCTGTCGCATCGCGACGAGATCAACGAGCGCCTCTTGCGCGTCGTCGACGCCGCGGTCTCGCCGTGGGGTCTTAAAGTCAATCGCATCGAGATCAAGGACATCGTGCCGCCCGCCGACCTCGTCGAAGCCATGGGCCGGCAGATGAAGGCCGAGCGCGTCAAGCGCGCCGACATCCTGGCGGCCGAAGGCCAGCGCCAGTCGGAGATCCTGCGCGCCGAGGGCGCCAAGCAGGGCCAGATCCTCCAGGCCGAGGGCCGCAAGGAAGCTGCATTCCGCGACGCCGAAGCGCGTGAGCGATCCGCCGAGGCCGAGGCCAAGGCGACGCAAATGGTGAGCGAGGCCATCTCCAAGGGCGACGTCGCCGCGCTGAACTACTTCATCGCCGACAAGTACATCAAGGCGTTCGGCCAGTTCGCGGACGCGCCGAACCAGAAGATCATCATGCTGCCGATGGAAGCAACATCCATGCTCGGCTCGCTCGCCGGCATCGGCGAGATCGCCAAGGCCACATTCGGCGAGAGTGCGGCGTCCGCGGCTGCCGCGGCCCGTCGCACCGGCTCGGTGCCGCCGACCGGCCCGACGCCGCCGGCAGTGCCGCCGCGGCAGGGGTAAGGAACGGCGCATGATCTTTCGATAAGGTCATGCGTCAATTACAAGAGGTCGTGTCATGACCGACATGTTCGTATCGCTCGGCACCTGGAACTGGCTGATCTTCGGCTTCATCCTGATGGCGCTTGAAGTGCTGGCACCGGGTGTCTTCCTGTTCTGGCTCGGGCTAGCTGCGCTGCTCGTCGGCCTGATCTCGTTCGCGGCGGCCATCTCCTGGCAGATCCAGCTCGTGATGTTCGCGGTGTTCGCCACCGCCGCCGTGCCGGTCTGGCGCCGCCTCGCCCGGCCGAAGCTGGACGCAAGCGCAAGCCCCTTCCTCAACAAGCGCACCGAGGCGCTCCTGGGCCGCGAGTTCACGCTGGAGAAGCCGATCATCGACGGCAGCGGCACCGTACGCATCGGCGACACGGTCTGGCGCGTCGCCGGCCCGGATACGCCGGCGGGGACGAAGGTGAAAGTGGTGCAGGTGGACGGCGCGAATCTGACGGTGGCGGCGACTTAGTCCGCCGTCATTGCGAGCCAACGGGGCCGCGCTTCGCGCGGACCCGTTGGCTCGCAATGACGAAACCGTTGAGACGACATCGCGAGACTCAGGCACCGCTCTTGCTGCGCCACCTCTCCGCAAACCGGTGCAGCGGCATGAACGTCTCGCACAGCTCCCGCCCCAGTGCCGTCAGTCCGTAACCGCCGCCGTCGCCGAGCTCCACGAAGCCGGCCTCGCGCAGCTCTGTCAGCCGCGCCTGCAGCACCGTCGGTGAAGCTTCGTCGCAGGCGGTGCGCAAGCCACGCGAGGTGAGCGGCTCGCCGCGTAACTCCCACAATATCCGCAAGGCCCAGCGCCGGCCGAGCAGGTCGAGCAGCGCCATGACCGGCCGCCCGGTGCGCGAGCCGCGGACCTTCCCTGATGCTGCCTGCTTGGCCATTGCTACCCTCTTGCGTCGTGCTACAGATAATGTAGCGTAGTGCTACGGTAAATGTAGTAACGGAAACAGCCCATGTCCCAGGCCGCACCGCGCATCGCCCCGCTCACCCCGCCTTATCCCCCGGAGATCCAGGCGCAGTTCGACCGCATCATGCGCGGCGCGCCGCCGCTGGTGCTGTTCCGGGTGATGGCGGGCCACGCCCGCGCCTGGGACAAGTTCCGCGCCGGCGGGCTGCTTGATCCGGGACCGCTGTCGCTGCGCCAGCGCGAGATCGTCATCGACCGCACCTGCGCGCTGAACCGATGCGAATATGAATGGGGCGTGCATGTCGCGATTTTTGCGGGGCCGGCAAAGCTCACCGCGGACGAGGTCCGCGCCACCGCGCAGGGCGACGCGAATTCAGCCTGCTGGTCACCGGGCGAGCAGGCGCTGATTGCGGCCGTCGATGCGCTGCACCACCGCGCGACGTGGAGCGACGAAGAGTTCGCCGCGCTGTCGGCGCATTACGACGAGGCGCAGATTCTGGAGATCATGTTGCTGTGCGGCTTCTACCGCACGGTGTCGTATCTGGCGAACGGGCTGCGGCTGCCGCTGCAGGAGAAGGCGGCGCGGTTTCCGGCGTAGGTCTCGTCATTGCGAGGAGCGAAGCGACGAAGCAATCCAGAGTCTCTCCGTAGCGGCAGTCTGGATTGCTTCGCTGCGCTCGCAATGACGGAGGAGGGAGATGCGCCTCACCCACGCTGTCATTCCGGGGCGCGCGAAGCGCGAGCCTGGAATCCATCGGGCCGCGACCTCGGAGATGGATGGATTCCGGGCTCGCGCCCAAGAGGGCGCGCCCTGGAATGACGAGGGGAGAGGGCGCGTGCCTTACGCCACGCCCGCCCGCAGCAGATCGTGCAGGTGCACGATGCCCACCACCTTGTCCGCCTCGGTCACCACCAGCGTCGTGATCTTGCGCGTGTTCAGCACTTCGATCATCTCGGAGGCGAGCATCGAGGGCGGCACGGTCTTGGGCTGCCTGGTCATGATGTCGTCGACCGACACCGTCAGCAGGTCAGGCCGCATGTGGCGGCGCAGATCGCCGTCGGTGATGATGCCAGCAATGCCGCCGGCCTCATCGACGATACAGACGCAGCCGAGGCCCTTGGCCGACATCTCCATCACCGCGTCCGACATCTTGGTGCCGAGCGGCTTGAGCGGGATCTCCGCGCCGGTGCGCATGTAGTCGCGGACGAATTTCAGCATCGCACCCAGCTTGCCGCCGGGGTGGAAATGCGCGAACTCCAGCGCGGTGAAGCCGCGGCCTTCGAGCAGCGCGATCGCGATGGCATCGCCGATCGCGACCTGCATCATCGTCGACGTCGTCGGCGCCAGATTGTGCGGGCAGGCCTCGCGCGCCTTCGGCAGCTCGATCACGATGTCGGCGGCCTGTCCGAGCGACGAGGTCGCGTTCGAGGTCACCGCGATCATCGGGATCGCAAACCGCGCCGAATAGTTCACCAGCGTTTTCATCTCCGGCTGCTCGCCGGACCAGGACAACGCCATGATGACGTCGTCGGTGGTGATCATCCCGAGATCACCATGGGCGGCTTCGGCGGTGTGGACGAAGAAAGCCGGTGTGCCGGTGGAGGCCAGCGTCGCCGCGATCTTGCGCGCCATGTGGCCGGACTTGCCGAGCCCGGTGACGATGACGCGGCCCTTGGCGTTGCGGATCAGGTCGACCGCCCGGGCAAACGCCTCGCCGAGCGGGCCGCGCAGGGCGGCGGCGAGCGCGTTGATGCCGCCACTCTCCGTCTCCAGGGTGCGGAGCGCGGATTCGACGCTGTCAGCGGTGGGGCCGGATGATTGGGTCATCAGCGGTTTCGAGCTCGGCATATTCAGGTCCAGGGAGGGGAGCGTTCGTTGCCGTGCTGCTTAGCACGCCCGGACGGGCGAGGCGACGCGAGCCACTTATGCCCTCAACCGGTCATTAACCATAATTGTTTTAACTCCATTAACGATGGTTCCCGCCAGCCGGTGGGGGTGATCGTGAAAGCATTTGATTTCGTTGGGGTAATTCCATCGTGGGGCCGTCTCCAGGCACCGGCCGGAGCAAACGCGCGCATTTCCTGCGCGCCGCTTTGCCATGTCTGGCGTTGACGGCCCTCGGAAGCGGCCCGGTAGCGGCCCAGAGCCTCACGCCCGACCTGTTCAATCCCAACCGCGGCGGCTTTGCCGCGCCCGAAACGCTGCCGACGCGGCGCACGGCGGGCGTGCCGCAGGCGCCCTCCGATGCGCTGCCGGCGCTGCCCGATCCCAATGCCGATCCGCGCACCCGCCAGCAGCAGCAGGCGCCCGCGCCCTCGCGCGTCGGTCAGGTCCCGACCTACGGCCTGCCCGCCGCCAATGGCGCCAGCGGCTCCGGCTACGACTCGCTGAACCGCAAGCGGCAGCAGCCCAAGCTTTATCCCGGCCAAGCCAAGCCGAAGCGCCCGCTCGGGCCCGGCTCGGCGCCGCCGCCCGCAACGCCGGTGACGACGCTGGGGCCGCCGCGCATCGCGCCGCCGCCATCCGAGACCGCACACAAGCCACCGGTCGCCCCGGCGATGGCCGGCAACGTGCCGGGCCAGCCGCTGCGCCGCCGGCTCAAGGTCGATGACGACGCGTTCGGCGCGGTCGGCGATTATGCCGGCAGTTTCCTGATCAAGGGCGGGCTCGAGCTCTCCACCGGCTACGACACCAACCCGGCGCGCCTGAGCAAGCCGGTCGGCTCGCCGGTCATCGTCGTCGCGCCCGACCTGCTGGTGCAGTCCGACTGGGAGCGCCACGCGCTGGTCGCCGATCTGCGCGGCTCGTTCTCCGCCTACACCAACAACATGCCGGCGACGATCGACGGCTTCGCCTCGCCGTCGCCGGTCGACATCAATCGCCCCGATTTCACCGGCCATGTCGACGGACGCCTCGACGTCGACCGCGATCTCAAGCTGACCTCGCAGCTGCGCCTGCGGGTCGCCACCGACAATCCCGGCAGCCCGAACGTGCAGGCCGGCCTGCAGAAATATCCTATTTATGCCAGCTACGGCACGACGCTCGGCTTCGACCAGACCTTCAATCGCTTCCAGGTCGCCGCCGGCGCCACCATCGATCGCACCGCCTACACGGATTCGAAACTCACCGACGGTTCGACCTTCAGCAACAACGACCGCGACTTCAACCAGTATGGCGGCGTCGGGCGCTTCTCCTATGAGCTGAAGCCGGGCCTGAAACCGTTCGTCGAGATCGAGGGCGATACCCGCGTCCACGACCAGCCCGCCGACCGCAATGGCTACTTCCGCGATTCAAACGGCGGCTATGCCAAGGTCGGTTCGTCCTTCGAGTTCTCGCGCATCCTCACCGGCGAGGTCTCGATCGGCTATGCCGCGCGGAACTATGTCGACCCGCGCCTCAGCCAGCTCTCCGGCTTCCTCACCGCGGGCTCGCTGATCTGGAATGCGAGCGGCCTCACCACGGTGAAATTCTTCACCGACACGCAGATCAACGAGACCACCGTCCCCGGCTCATCCGGCGTGCTGGTGCACACCTATGCCGCCGAAGTCGATCACGACTTCCGCCGCTGGCTCACCGCCGTCGGCAAGTTCACCTACGGCACCTACGATTACCAGAACCAGGGTCGCAACGACAAAACCTACTCGCTCGAAGGCAATCTGATCTACAAGCTCAACCGCAACATCTGGATCAAGGGCACGCTGCGCCACGACATCCTGGATTCGAACCAGCCGGGCTCGAGCTCGCAGGGCACGGTGGTGATGGTTGGGGTGAGGCTGCAGAATTAAGCGGGGCGTAGTGGGGGCGCTGGAGCGTATGCGGCTCAGTTGGCTCCGCTCTCGCCACCCACTCCACTGTCATGCCCCGGCTTGACCGGGGCATCCAGTACGCCGCGGCCTATCCGTATACGTTTGACGTCTCTGGAATACTGGATCGCCCGCTTTCGCGGGCGATGACACCTTTTGCAAGTCTGGCGGCCGAGCAAAAACTCAGCGCGGCAGATCCGTCTTCCCCATCAGGAACGTGTCGATCGACCGCGCGCACAGCCGACCTTCACGGATCGCCCACACCACCAGCGATTGCCCACGGCGCATGTCGCCGGCGGTGAACACGTTCGGTCGCGAGGTCTGGTAGTCCAGCGTGTTGGCCTTGACATTGCCGCGCGGGTCGAGGTCGACCGAGAGCAGCTTGAGCAGGCCCTCGTGCACGGGATGCACGAAGCCCATGGCGAGCAGGACGAGCTCGGCGTCGAGCTCGAACTCGGTGCCTTCGATCGGCTTGAACTTGTCGTCGACGCGGACGCAGTGCAGCTTCTTGACCTGGCCGTTCTCGCCCGTGAACTTCTGGGTCAGCACGGCGTATTCGCGGACGGCGCCTTCGGCCTGGCTCGAGGAGGTGCGCATCTTCAGCGGCCAGTTCGGCCAGGTCAGGCCCTTGTTCTCGCGCTCGGGCGGGGCGGGCATGATCTCGAGCTGCGTCACCGACAGCGCGCCCTGGCGCAGCGAGGTGCCGATGCAGTCGGAGCCGGTGTCGCCGCCGCCGATGACGACGACATGCTTGCCGCCGGCCAAAATCTCCTGGACGCCGTTCAGCGGCTCGCTGGAGACGCGGCGGTTCTGCTGCGGCAGGAAATCCATGGCGTAGTGGATGCCCTGGAGATCGCGGCCGGGGATCGGCAGGTCGCGCGGGGCTTCCGCGCCGCCGGTCAGCGCGATCGCGTCATACTCGTTGAGCATCTCGCGCGGATCGACATTGCCGTCGGCGCCGACATGGCTGTTGTAGTGGAAGGTGACGCCTTCGCCTTCCATCTGCTTGACGCGGCGGTCGATGACACCCTTCTCCATCTTGAAGTCGGGGATGCCGTAGCGGAGCAGGCCGCCGGCCTTGGCGTACTTCTCGAACAGGTGCACGTCGTGACCGGCGCGCGCGAGCTGCTGGGCGCAGGCCATGCCGGCCGGACCCGAGCCGATCACCGCGACCTTCTTGCCGGTCTTGACCGCTGCGACCTCAGGCTTCAGCCAGCCATTGTCCCAGGCGCGGTCGACGATCGCGCATTCGATGGTCTTGATGGTAACAGGGTTGTCGTCGATGTTGAGCGTGCACGACGCCTCGCACGGCGCCGGACAAATGCGGCCGGTGAACTCCGGGAAGTTGTTGGTCGAGTGCAGGTTGCGCGAGGCTTCTTCCCAGTTGCCCTGATAGACGAGGTCGTTGAAATCGGGGATCTGGTTGTTGACCGGGCAGCCGGGCGTGCCGGGCGCGACCGAGCCGGTGCCGTGGCAATAGGGAATGCCGCAATTCATGCAGCGCGCGGCCTGGTCGCGCGTTTCCTTCTCGGTCAAGGGAACGACGAATTCGTTGTAATGCTTCACGCGCTCGGCGACCGGGGTGTACTTGCGATCGTGCCGTTCGATTTCGAGAAAACCCGTGATCTTGCCCATTAAACCCGAAGTCCCTGCCGCTTAAATTCGTTTTGTTTCTTCTCGTCGTCATTGCGAGGAGCGAAGCGACGAAGCAATCCAGTCTGCATCAAGGTAAAAAGTCTGGATTGCTTCGCTTTGCTCGCAATGACGGGGTGTGATTGCCTTACGCCCCGATCGCGATTTTCGGCTCGGCGTCCGCGTTGGCGACCATCTCGCGCAGCGCGCGCCGGTACTCGACCGGCATCACCTTGCGGAATTTGGGCAGCCAGTCCTTCCAATTGGCAAGGATGTCGGCGGCGCGCTTGGAGCCGGTCGCCTTGGCGTGGCGCGAGATCAGGACGTGCAGCCGCTCGACGTCGGAGTCGAGCAGGTTCTTGAACACGTCGACCCGGCCGTGCGCCTCGAGGTCACCGGAGTGGTGATAGGTGCCGGCGTTGATCAGCTCTTCCGACAGCACCGGCTCGAGCTCGACCATCGCCATGTTGCACAGCTTGTCGAAGTCGCCGGTCTCGTCGAGCACGTAGGCGATGCCGCCGGACATGCCGGCCGCGAAGTTGCGTCCGGTCTTGCCGAGCACGACCACGATGCCGCCGGTCATGTATTCGCAGCAATGATCGCCCGCGCCTTCGACGACGGCGACCGCACCCGAGTTACGCACGGCGAAGCGTTCGCCGGCGATGCCGCGGAAGTAGCATTCGCCATCGATCGCGCCGTACATCACGGTGTTGCCGACGATGATGCTCTCTTCCGGCACGATCGCGGAGTTCTTCGGCGGCTTGACGATGATCTTGCCGCCCGAGAGACCCTTGCCGACATAGTCGTTGCCTTCACCCTCGAGCTCGAAGGTGACGCCGTGGGCGAGCCACGCGCCGAAGGCCTGGCCGGCGGTGCCCTTGAGGCCGACATGAATGGTGTCGTGCGGCAGGCCGGCATGGCCGTAGATCTTGGCGACCGCGCCCGACAGCATCGCGCCCGCGGAGCGGTTGGTGCTGTTGATCTTGGTCTCGATCTTCACCGGCGCGCCGCGGTCGAGCGCAGGCTGCGCCTTCTCGATCAGCGTGCGGTCGAGCACCGCCTCCAGATGATGGTTCTGGCGCTCGGAGTGATAGATCTTCTGGCCCTTCTCTTCCTTCTGCTTGACGAAGAGCTTCGAGAAGTCGAGGCCCTTGGCTTTCCAGTGCGCAACCAGCTTGGTCTGGTCGAGCAGCTGAACCTGGCCGATCATCTCGTTGAAGGTCCTGAAGCCGAGCGAGGCCATGATCTCGCGGACTTCCTCGGCGACGAAGAAGAAGTAGTTGATCACGTGCTCGGGCTGGCCGGTGAAGCGCTTGCGCAGGACAGGGTCCTGGGTCGCGACGCCGACCGGGCAGGTGTTGAGATGGCACTTGCGCATCATGATGCAGCCGGCCGCAATCAAGGGAGCGGTGGCGAAACCGAACTCGTCGGCGCCCAGCAGTGCGCCAATCACGACGTCACGGCCGGTGCGGAAGCCGCCGTCGACCTGGACCACGATGCGGCTGCGTAGCCGCTCGCGCACCAGCGTCTGGTGGGTTTCGGCAAGGCCGATCTCCCACGGCGAGCCGGCATGCTTGATCGAGGTCAGCGGCGAAGCGCCGGTGCCGCCCTCGAAGCCCGCGATGGTGACATGGTCGGCGCGCGCCTTGGCGACGCCCGCGGCGACCGTGCCGACGCCGATCTCGGAGACGAGCTTGACCGAGACGTCGCCCGTCGGGTTGACGTTCTTGAGGTCGTAGATGAGCTGCGCCAGATCCTCGATCGAGTAGATGTCGTGGTGCGGCGGCGGCGAGATCAGGCCGACACCCGGGGTCGAGTGACGCACCTTGGCGATGGTCGCGTCGACCTTGTGGCCGGGCAGCTGGCCGCCTTCGCCGGGCTTGGCACCCTGCGCCATCTTGATCTGCATCATGTCGGAGTTGACGAGATACTCCGTGGTGACGCCGAAGCGGCCCGAGGCGACCTGCTTGATCGCCGAGCGCATCGAATCGCCGTTCGGCATCGGCTTGAAGCGATCGGCTTCCTCGCCGCCTTCACCGGTGTTCGACTTGCCGCCGATCCGGTTCATGGCGATCGCAAGCGTGGTGTGTGCCTCGCGCGAGATCGAGCCGAAGCTCATCGCACCCGTGGCGAAACGCCTGACGATGTCCTTGGCCGGCTCGACCTGGTCGAGCGGCACCGGCTTGCGCTTCTCCTCGTCAGCGTTCTTGATCCGGAACAGGCCGCGCAGCGTCAGCAGACGCTCGGACTGCTCGTTGAGGATCTTGGCGAAGGCGCGATAGCGCTCCAGCGAGTTGCCGCGCGCGGCATGCTGCAGCAGCCCGACCGATTCCGCGGTCCAGGCATGGTCCTCGCCGCGGCTGCGATAGGCATATTCGCCGCCGACATCGAGCGCGGTCTTGTAGACCTGCGCCTCGCCGAACGCGTCGGCATGACGGCGCACGGCTTCTTCGGCGATCTCGGCAAGGCCCACGCCCTCGACGCGGGTATGCGTGCCGGCGAAGAACTTCGTGACGAAGTCCGCCTTGAGGCCGACCGCGTCGAAGATCTGCGCGCCGCAATAGGACTGGTAGGTCGAGATGCCCATCTTGGACATCACCTTCAGCAGGCCCTTGCCGATCGACTTGATGTAGCGCTTGACGATCTCGTAGTCGTCGAGCGAGCCGGGCAGGCGGTCCTTCATCGCGACGATGGTTTCGAACGCGAGGTAGGGATTGATCGCTTCGGCGCCGTAGCCGGCAAGGCAGGCGAAGTGATGCACTTCGCGCGGCTCGCCGGATTCGACGACGAGGCCGACCGAGGTGCGCAGGCCGGTGCGGATCAGGTGATGATGCACGGCGGCGCAGGCCAGCAGCGACGGGATCGGAACCCGGTCGGTGCCGACCATGCGGTCGGACAGGATGATGATGTTGACGCCCTCGCGCACCGCGCTTTCGGCGCGCGCGCAGAGCTCGTCGAGCACTTGGTCCATACCGGCCGCACCAAGGCCGGCGTGGAAGGTGGTGTCCAGCGTGCGCGACTTGAAGTGCGACTCGGCGACCTCAGAGATCGAGCGGATCTTTTCGAGGTCCGCGTCGGTCAGGATCGGCTGGCGCGCTTCGAGACGCTTGGTGGTGGCGAGGCCCTGCAGGTCGAACAGGTTCGGCCGCGGTCCGATGATGGAGACGAGGCTCATCACCAGCTCCTCGCGGATCGGATCGATCGGCGGGTTGGTGACCTGCGCGAAGTTCTGCTTGAAGTAGGTGAACAGCGGCTTGGCCTTGTCCGACAGCGCCGAGATCGGTGTGTCGTTGCCCATCGAGCCCGCGGCTTCCTCGCCGGTGGCCGCCATCGGCGTCATCAGGATGGTGATGTCTTCCTGGCTGTAGCCGAACGCCTGCTGGCGATCGAGCAGCGACAGGTTGGAGCGCACGCCGGTGGTCGGCACCTTCGGCAGCTCTTCCAGCACGATCTGGGTCCGCTCCAGCCACTCCTTGTAGGGATGGCTCCTGGCGAGCTCGGCCTTGATCTCGTCGTCGGGAATGAGACGGCCCTGCTCGAGGTCGACCAGCAGCATCTTGCCGGGCTGCAGGCGCCACTTGGTGATGATCTGGTCCTCGGGGATCGTCAGCACGCCCATTTCGGACGCCATCACGATGCGGTCGTCCTTGGTCACGAGATAGCGCGCCGGCCGCAAACCGTTGCGGTCGAGCGTGGCGCCGATCTGGCGGCCGTCGGTGAAGGCGATCGCGGCGGGGCCGTCCCACGGCTCCATCAGCGCGGCGTGATATTCGTAGAAGGCGCGGCGCTTCTCATCCATCAGCGGATTGCCGGCCCACGCCTCCGGAATCATCATCATGACGGCGTGCGGCAGCGAGTAGCCGCCCTGCACCAGGAATTCGAGCGCGTTGTCGAAGCAGGCGGTGTCCGACTGGCCTTCGTAGGAGATCGGCCAGAGCCGGTTGATGTCCTTGCCGTAGAGCTCGGAGCTGACCGAGGCTTGGCGCGCCGCCATCCAGTTGGTATTGCCGCGCAGCGTGTTGATCTCGCCGTTATGCGCGATCATGCGATAGGGATGCGCCAGCGACCACGCCGGGAAGGTGTTGGTCGAGAAGCGCTGGTGAACGAGCGCGAGCGCGCTCTCGAAGTCCGCCTCGTGCAGGTCGGGATAGTACTTGCCGAGCTGGTCGGCGAGGAACATGCCCTTGTAGATCACGGTGCGGCAGGACATCGAGCACGGGTAATAGCCGGCGCCGCCGCGGTCGCGGCGCTGGTAGATCGCCTGCGAGATCGACTTGCGCAGGATGTAGAGCCGGCGCTCGAACTCGTCCTCGGTCTTGGCGATGCCGTTGCGGCCGATGAACACCTGCACGCAGGCGGGCTCGGTCGGCTTCACGGTGACGCCGAGCGAGGAATTGTCGGTCGGCACGTCGCGCCAGCCGAGCAGCGTCAGGCCCTCTTCCTTGATCTGGTCGGCGATGATGCTCTTGATGACGTTCCGCCAGGCGGTGTCGCGCGGCATGAACAGCGCGCCGATGGCGTATTCGCCCGGCGCGGGCAGCGTGAAGCCGAGCTCCTTGGCCTTGCGGGCGAAGAAGGTGTGCGGGATCTGCACCAGAATGCCGGCGCCGTCACCGGCGCGCGGGTCGGCGCCGACGGCGCCGCGATGCTCGAGGTTGCAGAGGATGCTCAGCGCGTCCGAGACGATCTCGTGAGACTTCTTGCCCTTGATGTTGGCGATGAAGCCGACGCCGCAGGAGTCCTTCTCCAGGCTCGGATCGTACAGGCCTTCAGCCGGCGGGCGCGAATTGTGCTCCTGAATCGGATCGGTCGTTTTCGAGGCGACCGTCGCCGACAGTTCTTCTGCCACGATGTTTGCGCGCTCGAATTGCGACCCGTTCATTGTTCCAATCCTCTCCATGCGGCAAGCTGCCTCACCGCTCTCTTCGGCGCACCTTGGGCGTTCCGCGGCACCCGCCTCTGGGTCACCGCTCGTCCGCTGCGAGCCGCATTTTCTTAAATTCAGGCCTCGGCGTTCTTCGTCCCCGAGAACGGTTTGGCCTGTTACCTTATGGCGCTCGAGAGCACCGACTTTCGCTGCAATCCCTATGCCGGAACCGCAGGCAAAATTGAGACAGTCTTCCTGTCCTAACAATCACCTTGCCAAATTTTTGTCTATCACACAAGCGCGCGGAAGTCCCGATTCCCGATATGTCAATCAATCGCTTTCCGAAAGTTGCGCGGCCCCGCTTTTGAAGCAAACGCGCCCTGATCCGGCCCTGTGGACGCCGAAATCCCGAATGAAGCTTCGGATAGCCCCTTCGGAAGGCGCGCCACGCCGCAAGAAGCGAAAGAGCGCCTGCCGTTCGAGGCCTGACAGGAGCGTCTCGACCATGAAGTTTTTCACAGGATGTGTGGCCGCCGCCGCGCTGGCACTGGCTGCGACTGCGGGACATGCGCAGATTTTGGCTCAGGTTCCGTCCGACGGTATTGCGAGAGGGGGCGTGATCCCGGTGTCGGATTTCGACGGACCCTACGGGCCGGGCGCAGCCGCGCCGCCACCGCCGCCGCGCTACGGCTATGGCTATGGCTATGAGGAGCGCGGCCCGGCCCCGGCGCTGCTGCCTTCGATCGAGGTCTACGCGGTGCTGCGTGACAACGGCTTCTCGCCGCTCGGCATCCCGCGCCTGCGCGGCAGCGTCTACACCATCGCGGTGATCGACCGCCGCGGCGACGACGGCCGGCTGGTGATCGATGCCCGCGACGGACGGATCATCCGCTTCCTGCCGAGTGCGGATGCCTACGGCATGGCGCCGGCCTATGAGGAGCCCATGGCTGCGCCCTATCGTCCGCAAAGTGCGCTGCCGCCAGCGACGATGGTCCGTGGCGGCCCGCCGCGTCCGCCGGCCCCGATCCCGCATGTCGCCAGCCGCACCGTGCCGCTGCCGAAGGCCGCTCCACAGCGCGGCGAGACGCCGGTCGCTGCGGCAAAGCCCGTTGAGCCCAAGACGCAGCAGGCTACGCAGCAGGCCCCGCAGCAAGCCCAGGCGCCGCAGGCTCCGCCCGCGCAGCAGGCCGCCGCCGTGCAGGCCGCGCCGCAAGCCGTCGCTCCGACCGTCGTCCAGGCGAAGCCGGCTCCCACGATCTTGCCGACGCAGGAGATGCCGGCCGCGCAGGGGCTTGATTAGACCCGAGCAGAACAAAAGCGCCCGATGACGTCGGGCGCTTTTGCGTTGTCGCGATGGAGCCCTAGCTGCGCGGATATCCCGCAGCGTCCAGGATCAGTTTCACCACTTCCTTCGGATGCGACACCAGCGAGAGGTGGCCGGCGTCGAGCTCGATCGTCGTGGCGTTCATGCGCTTGGCGAGGAAGCGCTCGAAATCGGGATTGATGGTGCCGTCGTTCTTCGACACCGCGTACCAGCTCGGCTTCGAATGCCACGCAGCCTCAGTCGTACGGCCGGCAAAGATCGAGGCGGCGGTCGGCCATTGCACCGCGTAGAGCTCCTTCGCCTGCTCCGGCTTCACGCCATTGGCAAAATACTTCAGGAAGGCGTCTTCCGAGAGCTTGGTGTAGCCGTCGCGCTCGACGATGCCGGCGCGCGCCGGACCCGCCGGAAACTGCTTCGACAGCGCAACGAAATCCTCATTCGCGTCGGGCGCGCGGGCGGCAATGTAGACAAGGCCGGTGACCTTCGGATCGGTGCCGACCTGGCTGATCACGGTGCCGCCCCAGGAATGCGCGACCAGCACGGTCGGCCCATCCTGCTCGGCCAGTGCGCGCTTGGTCGCCTCGACGGAGTCCGCAAGCGACGACAGCGGATTTTGCACGGCCGTCACGTGCAGGCCCGCGGCCTGCAGGATCGGGATCACCTCCGACCAGCTCGAGCCGTCGGCCCAGGCGCCGTGCACCAGCACGACGTTGGTCGCCTTCACGGTCTGCGGGGTCTGCGCATGGGCAAGGCTGATGGGAGCCGCCAGCAGGCTCGCGGCGACGAAAAGGCTGCGCCAAAGTGACATGATCGTTCTCCGTCTCGTTTTGGGTTCGATACCCAAAGGACGGGGCGCGAGGCCACGGCGTTACGCGTTCACCACCCTGTGATGCAGCGCAAAAAACGCCCCGGGGCACCGGGGCGTTTTCGCAAACCTGGAAGTTGATGGGCGCTTAGGCGGCGACCGAGCTCTCGATCACTTGCGCCTTGGGCGCGCCGGCGTTGATCGCGATCTGGCGCGGCTTCTTGGCTTCGGGAATCTCGCGGAGGAGGTCGACGTGAAGCAGCCCGTTCTCGAGCGAGGCGTCCTTCACCTGCACGAAGTCGGCAAGCTGGAAGGCGCGCTCGAAGGCGCGTGCGGCGATGCCGCGATAGAGCACTTCGGATTTCGAGTTCTCGTTGGCGACTTTCTCGCCCTTGATCGTCAGCGTGTTTTCCTTCGCGACGATGGAAAGCTCATCCTTGGCAAAGCCCGAGACCGCAACGGTGATGCGGTAGGCGTTCTCGCCGGTGCGCTCGATGTTGTAGGGGGGATAACCCGGGCTGCCGTCCGAACCGGCCTGGTCGAGCAGGTTGAAGAGGCGGTCGAAGCCGACGGTGGAACGATAGAACGGGGTGAGATCGTAGGTACGCATGGTCTAGTCCTCCAATGAGCGACTGTTTCGGTAACCCGCCCGCCAATCGGGCCGGGCTTTAGTCTGTGTGCAGCCTGATGTTCCGGTTCCGAAACACTGGTAGCGGCCTGCACTGAGGTGATATGGGTGAGTCCAGACGGCGTTCAAGAGGGCGGCACTGGCGCCTTTTCGGCGCTCCCGCCCCTTGATTTGCAGCACTTGAGTACAGCACTTGGCGCCCAAGCACTCCCAATCATGACGCTGGTCTCGATTCCGTCCAACCCCGTTCCCGAAGACGTCGTCAGCGGCACCATCAAGACACCTGACGGCGCCGAGCTTCGTTTTGCCCGCTGGGCGCCGCCGGCCAACCGCAAGGGCACCGTCTGCGTCTTCACCGGGCGCAGCGAGCAGATCGAGAAATATTTCGAGACCGTGCGCGATTTGCGCGACCGCGGCTTTGCGGTGGCGATGATCGACTGGCGCGGGCAGGGCCATTCCTCGCGGCGCCTGCGCGACCCGCGCAAGGGCTATGTACGCGACTTCTCCGATTTCGAGATCGACGTCGAGACCTTCGTGCAGCAGGTGGTGCTGCCGGATTGCCCGCCGCCCTTCTTCGCGCTGGCCCACTCCATGGGCGGCACGGTGATGCTGCGGGTGGCGCATGCCGGCAAGCGCTGGTTCGATCGCATGGTGCTGTCGGCGCCGATGATCGACCTGCCGGGCCGCACCACCTCGTGGCCGGCGCGAACGCTGCTGAAGACGATGCGCCTGATGGGAATGGGCGGTCGTTATGTGCCCGGGGGCAGCGACCGCATCACCGGGCTCGATCCCTTCATCAAAAATCCCGTGACCAGCGATCCCGTCCGTTATGCGCGCAATGCCGCGATCCTCGAGGAGGACCCGACGCTCGGGCTGGCATCGCCGACGGTCGCCTGGGCCGATACCGCCTTCCGCGCGATGCACACCTTCAGGGGCATGCACTACCCCTCGGAGATCCGCCAGCCGATCCTGATGCTGGCGGCCTCCAACGACACCGTGGTCTCGACCGCGGCGATCGAGGAGTTCGCCTATCATTTGCGCGCCGGCTCCCATCTCGTGATCGCCGGGGCCAAGCACGAGATCCTGCAGGAGCAGGACCGCTACCGCTCCCAGTTCTGGGCCGCCTTCGACGCCTTCGTGCCGGGGACGCCGCTGTTCAAGTAGCCGCATCCTCCGTCATTGCTTCGTCGCAAGTGCTCCTCGCAATGACGGCGTGGACGCATTCCGGCCTCTCCCCGCGAGCGGGGAGAGGCGAACGGCAGCTCACAGCGTCTTCAGATACTCGATCAAATCGTAGCGCTCCTGCTCCTTGAGCACGCGGCCGATGGTGCCGTCCTTGCCGGGGCCCGGCGTGCCATCGAAGGAGTGGCCGGCATTGCTGTTGCCGTACAGGTCGGTGCCGTCGGACGCGCGCGTCGAGAAGCGCGACTGCCCGGTCTTGCAGCTCTCGCCGTCGGAGACCGCAAAGCCCACCTGCTTCGGATCGTAGTCGCGGCCGCCACCCATGCAGAACGATTTGGGGCGGTCGGCCGCGGGGCTCAGCATCCAGTAGAGCGAGGGCACCGATCCGTTGTGCAGGTAAGGCGCAGTGGCCCAGACGCCGTTGAGCGGGCGCGCGCGATACCAGGGCGGCGGCTCATTTTTCTCGGCCGGCTGCGGACCGGGATTGGGGCAGTTCTTGCGCTTGCCCCACCAGGCCTGCTGAACCTTCGGGTCGATCTTGGCATCGTCCATCGCCTTGCGGCTGACGATGTCGACGAGCACCATCAGGCCGACCGCGTACGGCATGTCGGTCGACGAAATATCCTGCAGCTTGCAGTCCCACCAGGCATTGAGATTCTGCGTGGGGTCGAGCTTGAGGAAGCCCGGCACCTGAACCGTTCGCGTCGCCAGCACATTGGCCTGAGCGGGGTCGGTCCCCATGCCCTTGGCGCTCTTCTGGACCTCGTTCAGGAATTTGTCGTCGCCGATGGTCTCCCACCGTGACGAGGACCAGATGCTCTGCTGCGGAAATTCGGCGTCGAACTTGGCGTCGTTGACCGGGCCGAGATGGCATTCGGCGCAGATCTCAGCATAGAGCTTGCGGCCGCGATTGACGCGCTCGTCATCGATCTTCCAGGCGGCATCGCCGAAGATGTCCGACGGCCATTTCGGCGATACCAGTCCGGAGAGCTGCTTCTTCGGATAGGGCGCCTGCCCCTTCAGTAGATCTTCGATCCAGTTCAGGTTCTTGATGTCCATCGACGAGCGGAACAGCGTGTCCTTGGGCGTATTGTCGGACAGGTTGAGCAACGCGGTCACGCCCAGCGCCTCGCCGGCGTTGCGGATCAGCGGCTGCTCGATCGACGCGTCATATTGCGCGTATTTGAGCCAGGGCACGGTCCAGATCGGCGGGAAGCTGACCGGCGCGTCCTTCGCGTGCAGGTTCTTCTCGAAGCCGCTGAGGCCGCTCAGCGCCATGTCCTGGGAGAAGACCTGGTTGCCGATGCGGTTGAGCGCATCGAGGCGGCCATAGCCTTCCTCGGTGTCCTGCTGCGGCTCGTTCTGCTTGGTCTTCTCGTTGAACCGCGTCTTGCCCTCGATGGTCTTGGCGTAGGTCTTCTCCCAGTCGACCAGGAACGTGCCGATCGCGCTCAGCTTCTGCTTCAGCGCATCGCGGTCCGCATCGCTGGCGGAGGGGCCGAGCACACGGTCGGCGAAGCGCTTGAAGCGGCCCGGAACGTAGAGCGTATAGGCGATCGACAGGCCGGTCGTGACCTCGAGCTTCCTGAGGTCGGTCATCGCAGGGCCGCCGTCGAAGCGGATGTCGATGCCTTTATAGTGGATCTGGCCGGTGTGGCAGGCGGCGCAGGTGAGACCAATCCGGTCCTCGCCGACCTTGCCGGTCGCGGGATCAGGTACGCCGGTCATGCGTGCAAAGCCGACGGGCAGGCCGTCGACGTTCTCGGCCTGGGCACCCCAGTTGACCGGCGGGTCCCAAAGCCGCGCCGGCACCGGCTTGGTCTTGTCGTAGACGTTGGCATAGCCGAACCGGCGCAGCGTGGCGTCGTCGGTGTTGATCGTCTGCGGGCTCGGGATGAAGCCGAAGCGCTGCAGATGGTCGCTGTCATGGAGCATCCCGGGCTTGGCGAAGAAATGCAGGCGCGGCTGCTCGAGCGCCATGAACCAGGTATAGGGCACCGGGAAGGTCGCGGTGCCCTGGCTGGCGTGATGAAACCAGTGCCGGTCCTCCAGCGCCCAGTTCTGCTCGAGCCAGTACGCGGCCTTGGGTTCGACCAGCTTCGGCAAGGGCGGCGCCACGAGGTCGCCGAGGATGCCGGGCAGCATCGGCTGGAATTGATCGGGAAAGCGCAGCGCCACGACGCCGAAGATGAAGAGCGCGGCGGCTAATCCGCCGATCGCGCGCAAGAGCGGCGAGGGCGGGGTGACGGGCTGGGCGACGACCCGTTGGGTGACCCTGCCGGGGAATTTGCGCTCGTTGAACAATGTCCTCACCTCGGCCACGCTGAGATAGCGGTCGTCACCTTCGCCCTTGCCCATGATCCTGAGCAGGATCGGCCACTCGAACTTCATCAGGATCGGGTAGTACCAGCGCGCCTGATTGCCGGCGCGCTTGAGATTGTCCTTCATGAAGGTCTGGATCTGCGAGGCGTTGAGCCCGGTCTCGGTCCCGCCATCCGGATCAGTATAGGTGCCGCCGAAACTGGCGAGCCGCGCGATCTCGTCCTCGTTGACGTGCCCGTCGACGCCGAGGATGCGCGAGCCGGCCCCGAGCTTGTCGAGCGGGCCGCCGCGCAGCCGGTCGAGCTGCGCGCCCCAGAAGATGCTTTGCAGAATGTGACAGGCGCCATTGGCGATCAGCGCGACGCCGCGGACCTGGATGCGGGCCGAGGTCTTCTTCAGCCCGGTCTCGCCGCTTGCATTTGCGATGGTCTGCGACACCGTCCGCAGCGGCACGGTGCCGCCATCGAGAAAACCTTCGCCGACGAGGCCGCGCAGGAAGGGACAGGGATTGTTCGGTGAGACCTGGATCGAGGGGTCGAATGGCGGCTTCGGAGCGGGGTGATGCATGGCCCAAATCCTGAAAACGGCGAATCGCAAAAACCGGACGCGCCGATCAAGCGCGGAAAGTCCTAACAAAACGACAGCAGGCTATACTACTTCAGCGTGTAACGAAGTGTGGCCGAATTCACTGCCGTGTCAATAAAAGCCGGCGCGATGTCGCGGGGAAACTGACAGGAGATTGACCGCCGCGGCTCGCCCTCAGGACTCGGCGGCGCGTTTGAGGTCGCCCTGGACCAGGGTCAGCTTGCCGAGCGGCACGCCCGCCTTCAGCAGGCCCTCGCGGTAATGCGCGAGGTCCTCGGGCCGCTTCCAGTGGAAATTGCGCAGATGACGGTCCACGTTCAGGGTCGGGTAGTTGCCCATGAGTACGATTGTGGCCTCGCTCGCTTCGGCCGTCCGTCCCAGTTGCGCCAGCGCTGCGGCGCGGATCGCCAGCGCCTGCATGTGGTTCGGGTTGATGTAGAGCTGCTCGCGGGCCCATGACAGCGTCGCGTCATACTGCCTCAGGAGATAATGGCTGAAGGCGTTCAGCGCGGACCATTGGTAGCGCGGGTCGCTGTTGTCACGCTGGGAGGCCATCGAGAACAGCTCGATCGCCTCGCGGTGCTCGCCGACGACGAAATGGCAGATGCCGAGCACGCCGCGGGCGCCGTTGTCATAGGGATTGAGCGCGACCGCACGCTTGGCGGCGTCCATCGCGGCCTCGTAATGTCCCTCCAGCGCATGGGCCCAGGACAGGATCGAGAACGCGAAGGAGGAGCGCGGGTCGAGCCGGACGCTGGTCTCGGCGAGGTTCATCGCCTCCGCCCACATCTCCCGCGTCCCCTTGACCCAGCCGAACTGGATGCTCTGGATCTGGATCGTGGCGAGATAGGCGTGCGCGATCGACAGTTTGGGATCGAGCCTGATGGCCTCCCGGAACAGGTCGACGGCGGTGGCCAGATCCTCTTTGGTCTGCCGGTAGTAATGCGACAGGCCCTTGAGGAAACGGTCCCAGGCGCTGACGTCGGTCGAGATCCGCGCCGGCGCCGAGGCCTCGGCACGGACGATCTCGGTGGCGATGGCGGCCGACAGGTTGGTGGTGATCTCGTCCTGCATCGCAAAGAGATCGCCGATGTCGCGGTCGTAGCGCCCGGTCCAGAGCTGCTCGCCGGTCTCCGGCGCGATCAGCTCGGCGGTGACGCGGATCTTGGCGCCGGCGCGCCGCACCGAGCCCTGGATCAGATAAGTGGCATCGATCTCGCGCGCGATCAGGCGTGTGCTCACGTTCTTGCCCTTGAAGGCGAAGGTCGAGTTGCGGCTCAGCACCCGATAGAAGGATTGCAGCGAGAGCGCGTGGATCAAATCCTCGGTGAGGCCGTCGGAGAAATACTCGTCCTGGGCATCGCTGAGATTGGCGAAGGGCAGCACGCCGACGATGGCGGTGCGGTACTGCTGCGAGAGGGCGGAGGCCTCCCTCAGCTCGGGGGCGAGCGCAGGCGCGCCCTCGGGCGTCCAGGTCCAGACCCCGACCGCATCCTTGATGTTCTTGAAGCGATGGTTGCCGGCATCGGTCAGCAGCACGGAAACATGCTTGCTGGCTTCGCGATAGGCCTTGGCCGAGATGGCGAAGCCGCCGGGGCTCGCCACGGATTCGAGGCGGACGGCAATGTTGACATCGTCACCGAAGACCTCGTCCTCGTCGGCGATGACGTCGCCCATGTGGATGCCGAGCCGGAACTGCATGGCGCGCTCGGCGGGCAGATGGTGGTTGCGCTCCGCCATCAGCGTCTGCATCGCGATCGCCGCCTCGGTGGCGCCCACGATCGAGGCGAACTCCAGCAAAAAGCCGTCGCCGGTGTTCTTCACCACCCGGCCGCCGTGATTGAGGATGATCGGATGAATCGCGCTGCGATGGGCCTTGAAGGCGGCATGGGTGCCGGCCTCGTCGCTGCCCATCATGCGCGAATAGCCGGCGACATCGGCGCAGACAATGGCGGCCAGACGTCTTTCCATAGCCCCGGAGCTCCAAGGGATCGGAGACCAGCCACGGCGTGGCAGTCGCCTCGAATCCCGCATTTCAAGAACCCTGCCTTTATAGAGCAGATGTGGCCGAGCGATAGTATGAACCGCATTGCAAATTCCACGTAAATTTGACGCATACCGGCGGTGGACGGAGAGCAGCGAACCGACTAAGCCCGACTTCCAAGGCCGCAAGGCGGGCCGGGTGGGGGATTTCACATGCTGGGCATTCACGAGATCTGGCTCTTCATCCTGTCGGGCATACTGCTCAACATCACGCCCGGGCCGGATAGCGTCTATGTGATCGGCCGCAGCATGCAGATGGGCTGGCGGGGCGGCGCCGCGGCTGCGCTTGGCATCAGCTTCGGCTGCTTTTTCCACGTCGCGGGCGCCGCGATCGGCCTTTCGGCGTTGCTGATGGCCTCCTCGACGGCGTTCTCGATCCTGAAGCTGGTCGGCGCGGCCTATCTGGTCGTCACCGGGCTTCAGATGCTGTGGTCGCGCCCGGCGCTGGCGTCCGCCATCGACGAGCGGGCGCGGAGCTCGCTGCGACGGGTGTTCCTCCAGGGCGTCTTCACCAACGCGCTCAATCCCAAGGTCGCGCTGTTCTTCCTGGCCTTCCTGCCGCAATTCGTCGCAGCCGATTCCGCCCACAAGCCGCTCGCCTTCCTGACGCTCGGCCTGATCTTCATCTCGACGGGAACGCTGTGGTGCCTGGTGCTGGCCGCATTCGCGGCCAGGGCCGCCCACCGGCTGCGGAGCTCCGAAGGCGCGATTGCCTGGGTTAACCGCGCGCTCGGCGGCCTCTTCATCTATCTCGGCATCCGCGTCGCCATGCTGGAGACGCGGTAGATTTGTGTTGATCAAGGCCATGTCGACATCACCCAACTGAACGGATGCCTCGCGGGTCGCTATTCCGGTTCGAGGCGACGTAGTCGATCTCGCCACGCGCAATCCCGATATCCATGAGTTCCCGGTCGTTGAGGCTGCAAAGATCGGCGCGCAGCCGCGCCCGCTTGCGCCGATCTTGCAATTCACCCCAAAATTCCCTGAGCGCTCCGGAGAATCGCCGGTTCAATCCGGTAGTCTGGGTCGGGCGCGTCGGCGTGTAGATCGTGCTCATGCAGGATCTCCGGGGCATGCTCTCTCAGAGCCTGAGCGAGCGTGCGTTTGGCTGCGGGTTGGACGTTCCAACTCTCTGCTCTTTTTTGACTTTGCTCTCCGATACCTTCGCGCGCCCCCTCCGAATGGATGGGGCGACGGGAAATCATTCCGTTCAATGAGGGTGCATTGGGCGATGCCCGCTTTCGGTGCCGCGACAACCGGATGTTGCTCGGCAAAAATGGGTTGTACGATATGGCCAAGGCTCGCGCCGGGCGATTGCGAATGTGACGGTCCTGTCGGCACACCGCGATCAAGCCACCGCAATCAAGAAACGCCTGAAATCAGCAAGTGAGACATAGCATGACCGAAGCTCGTGATCTCTCGCAACTGCTGGCGGCAATGTACGATTGCGCCATCTCTCCCGACCTGTGGCCGCACGTTTTGCCGCTTCTGGCCGGCTACATGAATAGCCGGACCGCAGCCATCGGCGCCCGCCGCCGCGCCGCCGAGAGTCCTCATTTTTTTGTAGAGTTCGGTTTCGAGCCTGACGTGCACGAGATCTATGTTTCGAAATATCACGCAATCAATCCACGCGTGAGCGCGATGAGGATGTTCGGCGTAGACGAGCCGGTCCGGACCGAGGACCTTCTGGATATCGAGGAGTTCCGGCAATCGAGATATTACAAGGAGTTCAATCGGCCCTATGATGTGGGAGATGTTCTTGGCGCGAAGATCATCGAAGACGCAAATCGCATCGTGTCCTGTAACGTCAGCGGAAAAGACGGATACAGTCTTGAGGATGTCGAGCGATTTCGTGAACTCTGTCCGCATTTGCGCCGCGTTCTGACGATCTCGGATTTGCTCGAACAGAAGACGGTCGAACGCAATTCGCTTGCTGAAGTGTTGGACCGTCTCGCCGTCGCCGTCATTCTCGTTGACCGGAAGCAACGCATCATTCACGCCAATGCGGCCGCCCAAGAGTTCCTGTCCGACAACAAGGGCCTGAGTTCAGTGCATGGCGTGCTTACGGCGAACGATCCCCGCAACCGGGAGGGATTGCGCCGGGCTTCGCGAATGCCTGATCTGGATGCAAAATCGCTTCCACTGGAGACTGAAGAAGGGTGCTTTGCGGTCGCGACGCTGTTGCCTCTGACGAGTGGCCTTCGCGCAAGCTACGGCGGGCAGCTTTCTGCCAGCGCCGCAATCTTCGTGCACCATCAACCTTCGTTCGACGAAGGCATGGTGACCACATTGACGTCGGCCCTCGGCCTCACGGGCGCCGAGGCGCGTGTGTTGTCAGCCTTGCTCGAAGGTCTCAGTCTCGCGGACATCGCGGTGCGATTTCAGATTTCGATCAACACCGTCCGCTGGCATCTCAAACGGCTCTTCGAGAAGACCAACACCAAGCGACAAGCGGAGCTGATCCGATTCGCCTCGAGTGCCGTCCCGCAAGTCCGCATCGCCGGCGATGGGATGGGCAGTATTCATTGAGCATTGCGATTCGTTGAGCGACGATGTCGCGCTCGCGCGCTAGCGGAACTCCGTCACCAGCGCGCTGCCGGCCAGATAGAGGCCGAGGAAAATCATCGCGACCAGGAACCAGCGGCGAAACGCTTCCGCCGGCATCCGCGCGCGCACCGACTGGCCGATGAACATGCCGGCGAAGGCCATCGCCATGCCCACGGCGCCCGGCACGGCGTTGGCCGGTGTCAGCAAGCCGCCGGCGGTGAGGTTGAAGGCGAGCGCCAGCGTCGCCGTCGTAAAGAACACGCCGAGCGCCTGCACCAACTCGTCCTTCTCCATGCCGATCGCCTGCATGAACGGCATCGAGGGGATCACCTGCACGCCGGTCGAGGCCGAGATCATGCCGGTGATCACGCCGACCACGCCGCCGACCCATTTCTCGTGCCCCGGCGCGACGTGGAACTTGAATTTGCTGAGGCCGACGATGGCGTAGATCACCAGGAGGATGCCGAGCACCACGGTGCCGTAGCGCGCATACGGGCCGGTCAGCGCGCCGGCATTGAGCCAGCAGCCGATCACGGTGCCGATCATCAGCGGCCACAGCCGCCGCAGGATGTCGCGCAGATAGGGGCCGGCAAAAGTCTGCCAGATGTTGGTGACGATGGCGGGCACGATCACGATGGCGATGGCGCGGCTCGGCGCCATGCTGACGGCGAGCAGGCCCATGGACACGGTCGGAAGGCCGAGCCCGACGACGCCCTTGACGAATCCGGCGATCAGGAAGACGGCGGCGATGAGAATGAGAAGCGGGTCGATCATGGCCTGCACATTGACCGAAGCCGCGCGCCGGCACAATCTGAAGGTTACGGAGATAGCCTTCGTTAGCTACGAAGGCTAGTGCATGATCCGGAAAAGTGCGCGGCGGTTTTCCGGCGAGATCATGCTCCGATAAGAAGGCGGACCTGCCATGCGTTTCGACCTCGTCGACCTCCAGCTCTTCATCGCGGTCGCGGACCAGCGCAGCATCACGCGCGGCGCCGAACGTTCGAACCTCGCTTTGGCTTCCGCCAGCGCGCGGATCAAAGGGCTCGAGGACGCGCTCGGCGTCGCGCTGCTCAAGCGCGGGCGCCGCGGCGTCGAGCTGACCGCGGCCGGCGAGAGTCTGCTCGATCATGCGCGGGTGGTCATTCACCAGATCGACGCCATGCGCGGCGATCTCGCAGGCTTTGCCAGCGGCGTGCGCGCCAGCGTGCATTTCCTCGTCAACACCTCGGGGTTGTCGGAGCACCTGCCGAAGGCGCTGGCCGGATTCCTGCACGAGCATCGCGATATCGCCGTCGACATCGAGGAGCGCGAGAGCACCGATATCGCGGCCGCGATCACCGCGGGTGCCGCCGATCTCGGCTTCGCCGCCGAGCACGCGCTGCCCGACCATATCGAGCGCTTCGTCTTCAGCGAGGATCATTTGACATTGGTGACGTCGCGGCGCGGCCCGTTTGCGGGGCGCCGCCAGATCGACTTTCAGGAGACGGGCGCTTGCGACTTCATCGGGCTTACCAGCGCGACCGCGCTTCAGATGCACATTTCGAAGCATGCCGCCCGGCTCGGCATGCGCCCGCATTACCGCGCGCGCCTGCGCGATTTCGACGCGATCTGCCAGATGGTCGCCGCCGACGTCGGCATCGCCCTGGTGCCGGTCTCCGCCGCCCGCCGCTGCGCAAAACTGATGCCGCTTGCGATGGTCCGCCTGCGCGACGCCTGGGCCAACCGCAAGCTCGTGATCTGCGCGCGCAGTTTCAAGGCGCTGCCGCGCCCGGCCAAGATGCTGGTGGAGCATTTGAGGGCAGAGGCGGTGTGAAACCTACTTCGCCGTCTCCACCCCGGCGTCCTTGATCACCTTGCCCCACTTCTTCGTCTCGTCCGCGATGAACTGACGAAAATGCTCCGGCTCGTCGCCGATCAGCGTCGCGCCCTGCTGGGCGAGCTTCTCCTTCACGCCGGGATCCGCCATGGCCTTGGTGGCGAGGCCATGCAACGCGGTGACGATCTCCTTCGGCGTGCCCTTCGGGGCGACCATGCCATACCAGTTCTCGATGCGCAGGTCGGGAAAACCCGCTTCCGCCAAGGTCGGCACGTCGGGCGCGGTCGGTGCGCGTTCGGCCGACCCCATCGCGATCGGCCTCAAGGCGCCGGCCTTGACCTGCGGCAGCAGCACGGGGAGATCGAGGAACGTCATCTGCACCTGCTGGCCCAGCAGGTCGTTCACCGCAGGGGCTGCGCCGCGATAGGGCACGTGGACGATGTCGATCCTGGCCGTCAGCTTGAACAATTCACCGGCGAGATGCGGCAGGCTGCCGGGGCCGGAGGAGGCGAAGTTGAGCTTGCCGGGCTGCGACTTGGCGAGCGCAATCAGCTCGCTGATGTTGTTGGCGGGCACGTTGGTGGCGACGACGAGCATTTCCGGCACGGTCGCAACCAGCGTCACCGGCGCAAGATCGACCTGCGTGTCGTAGGCGACCCGCTCCATGCTCGGGCTGATCGCGAGCGCGCCGGCCGAGGAGATGGCGATGGTGTAGCCGTCGGGCGGGGCCTTGGACACCGCGTCGGTGCCGAGCACGCCGCCCTGGCCGCCGCGATTGTCGATCAGCACCGGCTGCCCCGACAGTTCCGACATGCGCTGGCCGATCACGCGGGCGATGATGTCGTTGGGGCCGCCGGCCGGGAACGGCACGATCAGCTTGATCGGTTTTGCGGGGAAATTCTGCGCCACCGCCGCTGACGGCAGCAGCGGAGGCAATCCAAGGAATATTCCAAGGAACGATCCAAGCAACAATCGAACAAGCGGCCTGCGTGAGATGGTCATGCAAGCCTCCCGCTCGCGTTTCTTATTGGTTGAGAAGCCTCAGTGCTTCTTCATGCACTCTTGCGTCGCCGGCGGCAATGATGCGGCCGCCGCCCTGGGCCGGCTTGCCTTCCCAGGTGGTGACGACGCCGCCGGCGCCGGTCACGATCGGGATCAGGGCCGCGATATCATAGGGTTTCAGCTCGGTCTCGACCACGAGGTCGACATGGCCGGCCGCCAGCATGCAATAGGAGTAGCAGTCGCCGCCATAGCGCGACAGCCGCGCGCTTTTCTCGATCCGGCCGAAGACGGCGCGGTCGCGCTCGTTCATCAGCAGCGGAGAGGTGGTGTAGGTCGTCGCCTCCGACAGCGAGGCGCAGCGGCGGACCTGCAGCCGGCGCTCGCCGGACGGGCCTTTATAGTTGGCTGAGCCGTTGTCGCCGGAAAAACGCTCGCCGATGAAGGGCTGGTGCATCATGCCGTAGACCGGCGTGCCCTTGTGCAGGAGCGCGATCAGCGTGCCCCAGATCGGAAAGCCGCCGATGAAGGACTTCGTGCCGTCGATGGGATCGAGCACCCAGACGTAGTCGGCGTCCTCGCGCTCATTGCCGAATTCCTCTCCGACGATGCCGTGCTGGGGGAAGCTCGCCTTGATCAGCCGCCGCATCACCGCTTCCGCGGCGCGGTCGGCCTCCGTCACGGGATCGAAATCCTTGGTCTTGCTCTTGTCGTCGATCGACAGCGAGGTGCGGAAGAACGGCAGAATGGTCTCGCCGGAGGCGGTGGCCAGCCGTCCGATGAAGGCAGAGAAGTCGATCACCGTCACGGCGTATCCTCAAAGCGAAAGTCGGGTGAAGCTCATCTTGCCTAGCTCAATTCGCCTTGCGCGTGCAGCGCTGTGTTGATTTGCACCCTGGTATTTTGGATGCCGGAAGCCGCTGCCCCATCTCAGTCATATGCTGGCCAAATATCGATCATTGAGTTGAAAACTTAGTTCCGAACATGCCTTGTTGGTATGCAAACGACTATCAACCCATTGAATTTCCTTATCAAAGAAACTGAATCCAGGTTTCTCTTAAAGCAATTGAGCCATGTGCGTATTGCATGGGGAATCGCTCAAAAGCCCTTGCACTTTGTGCGTCGCGGCCGCATATTGTTGCGGTGCGGTAGCGCTCTGCGTTACCGCTGCCCTCCTTGGGCGTTTCCTCCCTAGACTTGGGCCGCTTCTTCATCAGAAGCGGCCCTTTTTTCTGTCCGCCTCTGTTTTCAGTTTAGCGCGCGTAGCGATGCGAAGCGAAGGCGCATTCGCGCCAACCGCTCGCGGGACAATCGTTCAAAGAAAAAGCGTCTCGTCTATTCTGCCGCGGCCTGGAACGGGCCGAGATCGCCGAACGGGATCGTGGTCGCCAGAACGTCGGCGAGCACGCCGAAGTCGGATGCGACTTGCCCAAACCGCGGACCGCGCTCGCGCCGCCGCTCGTCCATGTAGATCCCGCGGTTGAACTCGAGCTGCACCGCGTGCAGGCCGCTCGCGGGATTGCCGTAATGCTCGGTGATGAAGCCGCCGGCATAGGGCTTGTTGCGGCCGATCGAATAGCCGAGCCCGCCCATGGTCTCCTCGACCCGGTCGGGCAGCAGCGGCGTACAGCTGGTGCCGTAGCGGTCGCCGATCACGATGTCGGGCCGGCGCGGCTCGTCCCTGCTGACGCCGACCGAGGGCATCGAGTGGCAGTCGACCAGCACCACGGTGCCGAACATCTGGTGGACCTTGTTGATCAGCCGGCGCAGCGCGCGATGGTAGGGCTTGTACAGCGTCTCGATCCGCGCCAGCGCATCCTCGACCAGGATGCGGTCGCGATAGATCTCCTGGCCGTCGCCGACAACGCGCGGAATGGTGCCGAGGCCGCCGGCGACCCGCATCGAACGCGTGTTGGCAAAGCTCGGCAGCCGCCCGCTGAACATGCGCGGGTCGAGCTCATAGGGCTCGCGATTGACGTCGACATAGGAGCGGGGAAAATTGACCCGCACGGTCGGAAAGCCGCGATCGCTCAAGTGGCCGATCAGCTCGTCCATGAAGGAATCTTCGGACCGCCGCAGCTGCGGCAGGTCGATCCGCGATGCTGCCAGGAATTCGTCCGGATAGGTCGAGCCGGAATGGGGCGAGTTGAAGATGACGGGCGCGCGCCACTCGGCGGGCTCAAAGATCTCGAAGGCTGGCGAAACCTCGCCGTCAAACCGGGTCATCTTCTCAGGCTTCGTCCCACATTCTCAGGCTTCATCCCTCGGCACCGCAGGTTCCCGGAAAACGTCCGGCGAAGACCTGAGCGCTATGATTCGGCCGTCCAACGGCTCTTATCTGTCCGTCATTGTCCGGAATCACAACCATTCTGCCAAGCGAAAAGATGTGATTTGCCGCTGGAACATGTCTTAACCGTGTGGGCAGGCAGGTGGGGACGCGCCGGTGCGGCTTGATTGATTCGCAGCCCGTTCGGGTTCACAAGGAGCCGGCAGTGCGCGCCGCCAGGGTAAAGATTTTCACCCCAAATTTACCGTCTGTCGGGCTTAGTGACCTCTGCTGATAATCCTCTGGGGATTCGACGTTTCCTGCCATGCCAAAGATCCTGCTCGCCGAAGACGACAACGACATGCGCCGTTTCCTGGTCAAGGCGCTGGAAAATGCCGGTTTTCAGGTCTCGTCCCATGACAACGGCATGGCCGCCTATCAGCGGCTGCGGGAAGAGCCGTTCGAGATGCTGCTGACCGACATCGTGATGCCGGAAATGGACGGGATCGAGCTCGCCCGCCGGGCCTCGGAACTCGACCCCGACATCAAGATCATGTTCATCACCGGCTTCGCCGCGGTCGCCCTGAACTCGGATTCGGACGCCCCCAAGAACGCCAAGGTGCTGTCCAAGCCCGTGCATCTGCGCGAATTGGTCAGCGAAGTGAACAAGATGCTGGCGGCCTAAATCGGCCCCGTTCCGTCCTTGCGCCGGGTCCCCCGAGCCGTTATAGGGACCCCACCCGATCTAGACGACATCTAGGGCACGTAGCTCAGCGGGAGAGCACTACCTTGACATGGTAGGGGTCACAGGTTCGATCCCTGTCGTGCCCACCATCTTCTTCAATGACTTAGGCGCCCCGCGCCTGAGGTCTGAAGGGGTGGTTTCCACGAGATTTCCACGAAGGCCCATTTCGACGCGGGCTGCCCCGTCCAGATGCGGCTGGCTGCCCAAATGCAGGCGCTCGGTTTCCGGCCCCCCGGAGAGGGATGCCGAAGCATAGCCTCGCTTCCCCCACGTTACTCCGAAGGTAACGCAGAAGGCCGCGTGCTCTTTCTCGATCGTCGCCTTGGACGTAGCCATCACTTCTCTATCTCGCATCGAGCGCGCTGGATCGTATCGATCTGGAGACAGTGCACGTGAAGAGTGTCACGCGAAGCGCCTCTTTCGTCAACAGCGCGTTTCTCGTGTTTAAGCCAGTGCACTGGCCTATACTAATGGGCCCTTCGCCTCTCGATTCGGCTCCGCAGCGCATGTCCTCATCTCCAGGCAGAATTGCCAGCGAGTGGCTCGCTTACATTCGGCCTCACGTCCGACCCTACGAGGCGCTGGGCCGGGGCGATCGCCGCGACTACATCGCCAAGCTGTCGAAGCGGGTGAAGCTGAGCGACAACACGCTCCGGCGTTTCATCTCGGCTGCCCAATACCTGGAGGCCGAGGGCATCACTGAGCTGCCGTCCGGAGTTCGGATGCCCGTGGCTGCCGTCGAGCGCGTCGCTCGCATTGCAGCACGCCAACCCGAGAAACGACAGCAACTGCTGAAGGATGTTGCCGAGGGTAGGCTCACGATCATTGAACTCAGGGGCCTTCTCAAGAAGAGCACCAAGGCTGCTGCCAAGCGCGAGCGCGCTGCACACCGTGAAGAGCCGCTGGAGCAGCGGGCGTTGGCGGCGCTCGAGGCGCGAGGCGTTCTCAAGCGTGCCGAAGCGTTGCTCGCGACGTTTCAGGATATGGACCACTGGTCGTACTTCGATTCGCACACCAAGCCTGTCCTGGTTATTCAGCTTCCGCGGGACCGGCGCATCGTCGTCATGGATGACAGATCGGTCGGTGGCACAGCCGCCTCGTTCATGAGGCAGCGGAAGGAGTTCTTGCGCAACATTCTCGCCGGCACGGGCCTCTATGACCAAGTGTGCGTCTTCGCTTCGATCTGGCACGAGGACGTCGGGAAATTGATGCGAGCGATGCGGCCGCAGATGCGGCGGCGCGTCATTTTGGTAGGGCCGGAAGAGTAGTAGTGGCGGTGCGCATCGGGCGGATGAGTTGATGTCCGCGCCCGCGAAGCTGCCTTTTGTTCGGCAGCGACCAAACAACAAGGGCAGAATGGCAAGCGTTTCAAGTGCTCTTGCTTCGCAAAAGCGTCTCGGATGGCGACTCACCAAACGTGACCTTATAAAGGTGCGACAGCTCTCCCATGTGCGAAAAACCGTTTGCGAATGCGGCCGATGACACCGACGTGGCCGGCATGCCTTTCGCGAGTTGCGCACGTAAAGCCCAAAGCCTTTTGTTGCGGAGATGTTGATGCAAGCTCGCTCCGTGAACTGCCTGGACAGCAAGCTGGAGCGTTCGGACTGACGTTCCCAGCTCTCGAGCTAGGCTCTCACTGTAGAGAGGCATTTCTGGATGCAAATGCGCAAATTCATCCAGCTTCGAAACCAGCTTGCGGTGCCTTTCGAAAGCGCGCGAGCTTGAAGATTTGGCGCTCTTGGGGACCAGCACATTATCCAAAGCATCTATCAAATCGTGTCGAAGCGATACGGCAGCAAACGCAAATTGCTGATGATGCATTGAAGCAGACGACAAGGTCAAAGCGCTTCGAATAACGTGTTGTAGACGTTAAAGGCACTCAGCGCTCGTATTGTGCAAACGTAGTCGTCCTTCGGACTCGTCCCATCCACGATTCTGCATGTCGGAAGAGAACCGGATGACAGCGAACGTATTAGGAGACGGCTCGCGAAGGTCGAGCAGGATCTCGCTTCTCAGCAATCCGACTTCGGACGAGCTCCAGGTCTTCCCGTTGAAAACGGCATCTGTCTGGTTGCTCATCGGTACGACCAAAGTGCAACCCATGGCATTCATCATCCCCGAAAGTGTGCGAGGCGATGTTTGCTCGAGCATAATCAGCATGCCAGGCAGCGCGGTGATCGCGCGACCGTAGAAATACGGTCCGAGCAAGGCGTAACGCTCCATCTCCAAAAATCCGATGGCCCTGAATTCGTCAGGGCTAGAGACGTGCTGCAGTCTCAGATGAGCGGATTGCTTCAGCTTCGAAATGGCACGGGTTTGCACCGAACTATTGAGTAGGATCAATATCGACCGAATTCCGATAGGCACGTTGGTTATCGTTTATATGACTGCCAGCATACTATCAATGCAATCATTGATAAGAGGAAAATGCCTCATGTCCAACATCGTACTCGCTGATCGAGGTCGCCCGGGAACGGGCAGACGGTTTGACTGTTGCTTTGTCCGCAATTCGGTCGGCCCAAGCTGGATGAGCATGGCGATGGCACAGCTATGCCGCGCAACTCGGTAATGATGACGAACTAAAAGCAAACCTGCCGATTTCCGATAGCAAGCGCAAGCGAGGTTTAAGGGCGGCCAAGTATGCAGTGCTGAAGCTCCGGCTGCTTGTTTTGGGGGATGCCGTGCAGGTTCGTTTGACCATTTCGCGTTCCATCGTAGTCTTCGGTATTGCCGTCGTCCTTGGACTCGCTGCCATCATAGGCACCAGCAGCTACGTCCTTCAGCAGATCAAAGTTGGCGGGCCGGTGTACGAAAGGATCAAGCTAGGCAACGACCTGATCGCCGATATTCTGCCGCCGCCAGAATACGTAATCGAGGCCTATCTGGAGGCGACGCTTGCGCTGCGCGATCCCGGCTTGCACATCGAGCGCCGTGAGCGGCTGTCGCAGCTCCGGAAAGACTACGATGACCGTCGGGAATTTTGGTCGAAGTCGGGGCTTGATCCAGCGTTGAAATCGCTTCTGGTTGAGAAGTCAGACGCCGAGGTTAGCCGTTTCTGGAGAGCTATCGAGGAAGGATTGCTGCCGGCCCTGTCGGCCGGCAGGATCGACGCTGCGGTCACGGCTTATGAAGCGACAACCTCGGCTTATAAGGCGCATCGCGCCGTCATTGACGAGGTTGTCAAAAGGACGACCGACGCGAATACGGCCGCCGAGGCCAGTGCTTCATCAACGGTCAGCACGCTTTCGAATGCTGTGTGGGGCGTATCCGCGTTCGTAGTTCTAATGATCTGCGCGGGCCTTGTTGCCGTGGCGCTGGGCGTCGTACGGTCGATCAGGTCCATGACCTCGGCGATGGAGCGGCTCGCCGGCGGCGACCCTGATGCTTCCATCCCCTCCGCCTCGCGCCGCGACGAAATTGGCGCAATGGCGCAGGCCGTGCTGGTGTTTAAGGACAATGCCGCGCGTGTGCGTGAGATGGAGACTAATCAATCTGCACAGCGCATTCTCGCTGAGCAGGAACGCAAGATTAAGTTCGCGCGCATGGCAGACGAATTCGAGGCGACTGTCGGCGGCGTCGTGGGCATTGTCTCTTCCGTATCCTCAGACATCGAGGCGACCGCTGTAACGCTCGCCGATGCCGCTCGCTCGACGCGCACTCTCACGGAAGGCGTCTCCATTGTATCAGAGAGTTCGTCCAAGAGCGTCGGCTCGGCGGCGGCAGCATCTGAGGAAATGGCGGCCTCTGTTGGTGAAATCGGCCGCCAGGTCGATGAAGCCAACCGCATCACCAGCGCCGCGGTTGGCCAGGCGCATCGCACCAATGAGCTAATGGCCGCATTGTCCGGGGCTGCAAGTCGCATCGGCGAGGTCATCAAGATGATTACGGCGGTCGCAGAGCAGACCAATCTGCTGGCTCTCAACGCCACTATTGAAGCAGCTCGCGCTGGCGAAGCTGGGCGCGGCTTTGCCGTGGTCGCTGCCGAGGTCAAGGCTCTGTCGGCCCAGACGGCGAAAGCAACGGACGAAATAGGCAGCCAGATCACCCAAATGCAGGCAGCGACAGAATCTTCAGTCGGCGCGATCCGGCAGATCGGCAGCACGATCTCGCGGCTCTCGGAGATCTCGGCAACCATTGCCGCAGCCGTGGAGGAGCAAGGCGCAGCGACTAAAGAAATCGCCCGCGGCGTGCAGCAAGCCGCAGATGGCAGCGACGAGGTCGTCAGCAGCATCCGGCAAGTCAATCGCGGCGCGGCCGATACTGGAGCGGCGGCAGATAAAGTGCGCCACGCGTCGGAAACACTTAGTGGCGAGACAGCACGTCTGACAACTGCGGTTCGGCGGTTCGCGGAGACAATCAGAGCGGCTTGACGTTCTCTTGATTTGATGATCGCCTACGTCCAAGCGCGAAGAGCGGCTGAGTTAGTTCGCATTGGATCAAACTAGGCAAAGCACATCGCGACCGCCCCCGATGGTTGGGGTGGACAGCCCATCGCCGGGAAGGTGGTCCGGGTGGACCCGGCCGGTTTCCTGAAGGTCTCCGCGCTCGGCATCGAGGAGCAGCGGGTCCGCGTGACCATCGATTTCAGTGACCCGCTGCAGGCATGGTCGCAACTGGGGCATGACTACCGTGTGGTCGTCCACGTGACCACTTGGAGCGCTCAGGACGTCCTGACTGTGCCGGTAAGCGCTCTATTCCGAAACGGTGATCAGTGGGCCGTTTTCGCCGATGATAACGGCCGTGCGCGGGCCAAGCCAGTTCAGATAGGTCACCGCAGTAACCGGTTCGCCGAGGTATTGTCCGGACTGACTTCGGGGGATCAGGTTGTTGTACGTCCAAGCGACCGAATCGTCGACGAAAGCAGGATTGCGCAGCGAGGGAGGTAGAGGCGCCTCGGGCCTTCGAAGCGGCTGCTTCTGGCGCAAAGCGGATGTTCGGAGGAACCCGCACCGGCTGCCTCGACTTTCGAGAAGGCAGTATGTCTTCCCCGTCGACGCCGCGGCCGGTCCTCCGCGCTTGATCTAGCGCAAGAAACTGGGATCGCTTTCAAGATAGCTTCCATCATTCAATGGCTCATTGGAGGTCGCAATGATCATTGAGGGTCTGTCCCGGGAACATCGCAACATCGAGACGCTGCTCGCCGTGCTTGAGCGCGAGCTTCAGATTTTCGATCGCGGGGACCACCCTGACTATGAGGTCATTCGCGCGATCATCAACTACTTTGAGCTCTATCCGGAGCTGTACCATCATCCCCAGGAAGAATTGGTCTTTGCCAAGCTAAAGCTTCGAGATCCAGCTGCGGCCGCAAGGGTCGGCGATCTGACGCTTGAGCACCAAAAAGGGACCCAGCGTTTGCGCCGCGTGGCTCAGGCGATCGACAGTGTTCTGGCTGATCGAGAGATTCTTCGGCAGAATGTGAACAACATCATTCGCGATTTCATAGAGAGCGAGCGGCGTCACATCATGATCGAAGACCGCGACTTCTTCCCCGCCGCCCTCAAGGCTCTCAAGCCTGCAGATTGGACTGAGATCGCTTCGGCCACAACCAATCATGAGGATCCGCTGTTTAGCGAGGCTGCCGAAACAACCTTCGACGCGCTACGAGCGCGCATCTTGCAGATGGAGCAAGAGTCCGAAGTCGAACGGCGTTAGAGCGTGCTGCGGGCTGGTTGACGAGCGTCCCAATGGCAGATTCTGTGCCTTGTTCGAGTCTATGGAAGGCAGTTAGATCAATTGCGTGCAGAAGCCTCCCGAGTTGCACGAGGCGATGCACGTGTCAGCTATGGGGGAGAGCGAGCAGATCGTTGATCTAGATCATTTCGCTATACCGCCAAGGAACGCATGCTGCGCATCGGATACGAGGAAGGTTCCATATGGCGCCGGTCTCAGCACCTCATAACGGAAAATGCCCTCGCGGTGGTTCTGGGCTGGTTCATCGCGAGTGGTACGAACGTATCAATGCTCAGGAAGCCCAAGAGCTCTGGCGCTGCTGGAACTGCGAGCGCGAATTCATCACCGCCGTCGCATCTGACGGGACAGAGCCATCAGTCACTGGGATCACCGAACCGTTCTTTACGAACCTGCTTGTCTAGTCATTGACGCCTGGGCCGATCGACAAGGAATTCGTTTGATGCGCTCGGTCGGTGCGTCGAGATATCGCCTTGGTGCCCGCGCATGACGTCAGTCATTTGGAAAGGTGTTGATAGGAATCGGCGCCGAGCCTGGCCTTGCCTCATCTTTTCGAGCGCTGGTATGAAGTGCCGGACGCTGCTGACCGCCGCGATCGTCGCCATGCTCCCGCTATTTAATGCGGGGGCAGAGAATCTGCCTGCTGGCAATGCGTCAACGCAACTATCCGACCTTATGGTCGCGCTCCAATTCCAACACATCAAATTATGGTTCGCCGGAAAGCTCAGCAACTGGAGCTTGGCGAATTACGAGCTTCGACAGATCGAAGCCAACTTGCGGAAGGCAATGCCCCGTCCATCCGAAAGCCTGCGATTGTCCCAAGCTAACGAACAGTTGCAAGCCCTGGATCGTGCGATTGAACTGAAGGATAGTGCAGCTTTCGCCAAGGCTTACTCGGATCTCACGAACGGATGCAATACCTGCCACCGCGCCAGCGGATTCGGTTCGATCACCATCCAGGTGCCGGTCAATTCGCCGTTCGGCGATCAGCTGTTCGCGGATCAGGTCGCGGAGGGTCGTGCGCTGGCTCGCGGGACCTGCGGCCTATGTCACGTCATCTCGGATGCTTCAAAGGAGACACCAGCCTTTCGCTTCCCCGCGCCAAGCTTCAGCGAAATTGCCAGTCGACCATCCTTCTCAGCCAGCGATCTCCGACTGTTGTTGGCGTCAAGCCACCGTCGCGTCGGCCCGAACGAAGCAATGCTCAAGCCAAAGCTCGCCGAACACCAGATTGACGCGATCGTGGCGTTCTTCGAGACCTTGCAGGCCGACCGGGCTCGCTAAGAACCCAGCCTACGGCACGGTCGCGGCGATCAGCGTTCTAGTCCTGACTCTTTAGGCTGAGGATATAATTCGCGAGAGCGTCGGCCTGATCGGGTGCGATGACCAGGTTAGGCATGTTCTGATGGCTGGTCTTCAGGAACACTTTCAGCGAAAGAGCTGTCGTTCCATGCCTGTTTGCGATTGCCGCGAAGCCCGGTGCCTGATCCGACGTCCCCGCCATGTGCGGTTCGATTGCATGACACGGCTTGCACCATGCTTCCGCGAGGCGGCGTCCTTCCAGCGCGCTGTCCGCAGCAAGTCCGTCCGCGTTGTGCACGCGGACGAGGAAAAAAGCTGCCAGCGCGACCAAAATCGCGAGGCTCTTGCCGACTTGGATGCTGCGAAACATGTTTCCTTCTCAATTCGCGGTTGGGCTCATAGCAACACCGCGAGCGCCCGCGGGTATTAGCTTCATCGCCAAAAACGCCGGCTGATCGGCTGCTTCGGCGAAGAAAAGCAAAAGGGCCGAGCGCAACCGCCTTGGCGGAGGCCGCGGCTCCCTAGCACGCGATCAGGTCGGTATGTCCAAATCCCTTTGAGTAGTCGAGCAGGGAAACGATCGTCGGTGTCAGGCGGAAGACGCAGACATCCGAAGTTGTCGGCATGGGAAGATCAAGGCCCCCTTGGTTTGGATATCGCGAGATCAGGAGCCGCAAGGCTTTTTCGAATTCGGCGGGATCCGTCACGAGCTTCGCGTGTGCCGCCATCGACAGGCCGGCGATGTCCATCACCTGGGCGGGATCGTCGTCCACCGCTAGCGAGACCCGATCGTCCCTCGCCAGGTTAGCTGCCTTCTGGCTGTCTGCTCCACAAAGGAAATAGATGACGAGCCCGTCATTGGCGTAACCAACCGTCGTCACCTGGGGCCAGCCGTCAGATCGTAGCGTTGCGATCCTCGTAGTCCGGTGCTGATCCAGAAGCCGAAGGATTTTCCGCTTGAACGTTTCGTCCATTGGTCGCCTCCGATTTGGATCAGTGTAGCCCCGAAGAGGCTTGCAGGTTTTGAGGCAGGTCAAGTATCGGAGCAGCCGGCCGTCAAGCCTCGGCGCAACCGGCCTGCCCATACCCTTGAGAGCAGTTACGCCAATCGCTTTCGGCGGGCACGGTGCCATTTGGCGGTCATACTTGTCGCTCCAGCGAGCCCTATCACCATCGCGCTCATCCTTTGAGCTGCATCAAGCCGACCTTCAACGGCGATGACATCGTGTGGGCTCGGAGGGCTGCTTCGATGCGCCGATTTGCCATGAAAGCCCTATTCACGGCTCTGGCTTTCAGAAGGGCCGAGAAGGAGCGAATCGATTGGGATCGAAATATTTCGATCCTCTCGACGGCGGTGACCGTCGGATTGGTTACGCTCTATGTTTACGGGAAGGCGACCTCGCGCTGGTGAACCGGAACGACTGCGATGATGCGATGCTTGCTGATACTTTCGACAATAGCCCTCTGGTCGAGCACCGGCGCCCACGCGCTCGACGAGGAATATCGACATGGCAAGGAGCTGCTGCAAAAAATGTGCGCCCGCTGTCACGCAGTTGGCAGGACCGGCGCGAGTCCTAACAGGCAGGCGCCACCTTTTCGCAGTTTTAGCGAAACCAAGCTCTACGACAGCGACTTCCTGCAGCGACTTCAGGATGGCTATAGCAGCATTCATCCTGCAATGCCGACCTTTCGCTTCAACAGGGATGATGCCGAGGCAGTTCTAAACTACATGAAGTCCGTTCAGGAAGCACCGAAGCCGAAACGATCTCTACAGGGGGGGCCGTCTCTAGGGCGGTAGCATTCCCAATGTTGTTGATTCCGGTCAGGCAACGAGGCTGGTTTCGGAAGAGAGTGATCTGCATGTGAAAATGCCGAACCAAACCATGTCGTTTGAGCGGGTTTGGCGGTGGACCCTGGTTGCGATCGCAATCGCGGGACTGACCGCGGGTATTGTTGCGCGAGCCGCAGGTCGACCTGATTTTGCCGATCTCGCATGGGCAATCGGCACGGCACCCGTGATAGGGGGACTGGCCGTTTCGATTGTCAGGGACTTGCTGGGCGGCCGCCTGGGGGTGGACGCGATTGCTCTCCTGTCGATGAGCGCGGCGTTGGCGCTCGGCCAACCGCTCGCGGGGGCTGTGGTCGCGCTGATGTATTCCGGTGGAAATGTGCTGGAGGATATCGCGATCGCACGAGCGGAGCACGACCTGCGGTCTCTGGTCGATCGTGCGCCGCGCCAGGCCCATCGCAAGACCGGCGAGGGGGTGGAGGAGGTGCCGGTCGAGGTAGTTTCCGTCGGCGAAGAGCTCCTGGTACGCGCCGGCGAGATCGTGCCGGTCGACGGCATCGTCCATTCGGCCGCGGCGACCATCGACGAGTCGGCCGTTACGGGAGAGCCGATACCTGTCGAGAAGACGCGGGGCAGCGCTGTTCATTCTGGTTCGCTGAATGCGGGAGAGACGTTCGAGTTGACCGTTACCGCACCGGCTGGCGAGAGCACCTACGCCGGTATTGTACGCATGGTAACGGCGGCGCAAACGGCGAAGGCGCCTTTTGTGCGCTTGGCCGACCGCTATGCGTTGATCTTCCTGCCGGTGACGCTCGTCATCGCCTTCCTGGCGTGGCAGATCTCCGGCGATCTGACCCGCAGCCTTGCCGTGCTGGTGGCGGCGACACCTTGTCCTCTGATTCTGGCCGCGCCGGTTGCCTTCATCGCCGGCGTGGCGCAAGCCGCCCGCCGTGGAATCTTGGCCAAGGGTGGAGGTGCGCTGGAGGCGCTGGCCCGCGCGCACACCGTCCTGTTTGACAAAACCGGTACCTTGACGGTGGGAGGTGCGCGGTTGCTCTCGATTGAAGTCGCCCCGGGGGAAAATCCCGACGAGGTCCTCACTCTTGGGGCATCGCTTGAGCAGGCCTCGCATCATGTCCTTGCCAAGACCGTCGTTGCTGCCGCCGTTGATCGCGGCCTCAAGCTGAAAACGCCCGAACAGGTCAAGGAGACCGTGGGCACCGGCTTGTCTGGCCTGATCGACGGCCGGCAGATAACCGCTGGCTCGCGAGAGCTGATTCGCTCGAGTGCTGAGCTGTCGCCGTGGGAGTTGCGGGCAATCCGGCGCGCATCTTGGCGCTCGGCGTTGATCGTCTTTGTTGCCGTGGACGGACGTCCGATCGGTGCGCTGCTGTTGGCCGACGAACTGCGGGCTGATACGCCGCGAGCGATCCGGCTGCTGCGCGACGCGGGCATTGCGCGAATGGTCATGGTCACGGGCGATCGCGCCGCAGCGGCGCAGGCCATCGGAGCAGCGCTCGACCTCGATGCCGTGCTGGCCGATCGCGTTCCCTCTGACAAGGTCGAGGCCGTGCGCACGGAGCAGCGGCTGCATCCGACCATCATGGTCGGCGATGGCATCAATGACGCCCCGGCACTGGCCGCGGCCGATATCGGAGTCGCGCTCGGCGCGCGCGGCGCGAGCGCCTCGTCCGAGGCGGCAGATGTCGTGATCCTGACGGATCGGCTTGATCGCGTAGGGGAAGCGATCATAATTGCGCAGCGAGCACGGCGTATTGCCCTTCAGAGCATCATTATTGGTATGGGATTGTCGTTGGCGGCCATGGTGGCCGCCACCGTTGGCTGGCTGAATCCCGTCCCGGCAGCGATCGTGCAGGAGGTGATCGATGTTGCCGTCATCCTGAACGCGCTTCGGGCGCTCACGCCAGCCCATCGGATTGCCGGCCGCCGGATATCCGCAGAGCAGGGGCTGACGCTTCATCACGAGCATCAGGCGCTGTTCAGAGATCTCGACCGGCTGCGGAAGATCGTCGATGCGATTGACGATGCGACCCCAGACACGGCGGCGACCTTGATCGAAGAGGCTCATCGCCTGGTCCAGGGCAGCGTTGTGACGCACGAGCGCGAGGATGAGGGCAGCGTCTATCCGAAAATTGCAGAGGTGCTGCGAGAACGCCATGGCCTTTCGGCCATGAGCCGCGCGCACCGTGAGATCCTACACCTTGCGCGGCTGCTCGCGCGGATCGCGGCCGACCTACCGTCAGAAAAGATCGATCGGTATCTTATACGGGACGCCCAACGTGTTATCGAGGCGATCGAAACGCTGGTGCGCATGCATACTGCTCAAGAGGAGGATATTTACGAAGCAGTGTCCGCGCAGTAATCAGGGGCGAGCTTTACGCTGTCTAAGCGCCAGGCGACAAAGCCCTGTTGATTAGTCGATCGTGCCGAATTCCGCCACGGGCAGGATCCAATAGACGAGATTGGTGCCGGTAAACGAAGCCCGAACCCGGTCCAGCAAGCGCTCGGCATCGCTCCGTGGCAGGATAATCCATACAATGACCTGATCGGCGTGCCCTTTGACGCGTTCGGCCGGGCTTTGGAGCCGCACGCCGGCGCCGTGCCCGGCCGCATCGGAGGCCGTGAAACCCCTCACCAGATCGGTCTGTTCGCCGAGATAGTCGAACAGCTCATCGCGAAGCTGGCGCGGCAGGATCAGTGTGAGGCAGACGGAGCCGCTCGTCATTTGGTCCCCTTCGCAGCGCCGCCGTAACGGCGGTACAGGATCGGCAGCAGGATCAGCGTCAGCAGTGTAGACGAGACCAGGCCCCCGATCACGACGATGGCCAGCGGTCGCTGCACTTCCGATCCTGGACCCGAGGCAAACAGCAGCGGGATCAACCCGAGCGCCGTGATACTGGCCGTCATTAGAACGGGCCGAAGTCTTCGCATGGCGCCTTCGACGACGATGCGCCCCTCGCTCAGCCCATGAGCGCGGAGCTGGTTGAAGTAGGAGACCAGCACGACGCCGTTCAGCACGGCTATGCCGAGCAGTGCGATGAATCCTACCGACGCCGGAACGGACAGATATTCGCCGCTCGAGACCAGCGCGAATACGCCGCCGATCAGGGCGAAGGGGATGTTGACCAGCACCAGCAGGGCGTGGCGGACTGAGCCGAACGTGGTGAACAGCAGCACGAAGATCAGGCCGATGGCGACTGGCACTACGACAGAGAGCCGCGCGGCGGCGCGCTGCTGGTTCTCGAACTGGCCGCCCCAGGTCAGCCGATAGCCGTCTGGCAGCGGAAGCTCGGCGGCAACCTTCTGCTGAGCTGCCTGGACGAATCCGACCATGTCGCGGCCGCGGACGTTGGCGCGAACCACGCTCATCCGATTGCCGTTTTCGCGGTCGATCTTCACGGGTCCATCGACGCGCTGGATACGGGCGACCTGCGACAGAGCGACGTGCTGCCCGGACGAAAGCGTCAATGGCAGGCTGGCGAGCAGAGTCGGCGCTTCCCTGGTCGTCTCGCTGCCGCGGACCAGGATGGGCGTGCGGCGTCCCTCCTCGAGTGCCGTCCCGATGGTGCGGCCCTCGATCTGCGTGCGCAGCGAGTTGGCAATGAAATCGACCGTCAGGCCGAGGCGGCCGGCCTCCATCCGGTTCACGGCTAAAGTGTAGTATTGGGCGCCTTCGTTGAGGGTGGTATAGACATCCTCGGCACCATCGATGCCGGACAGGATGGACGTCAGTTTCGCCGCGATCTCATTGAGCCTGACGATGTCCGGCCCGAAGATCTTGACTGCGACGTCGCCGCGTACGCCGCTGATCATCTCCTGCACACGCATGTCGATCGGCTGGGTGAAGCTGAGCGAGATGCCGGGAAAGCCCGCCAGAACCTCGCGAAGCTTCTGAAGCAGGGCCTCTCTGTCCGTAGTCTGCCGCTCTGCCGCAGGCTTGAGCACGAGAAACGTATCGGTTTGATTGGGACCCATGGGGTCGAGGCCGAGCTCGTCCGATCCGGTCCGGGCGACAATGCCGGCAACGTCCGGCACCTTCAACAACGCCGATTGCAGCCTGGCATTGATGGCGAGCGATTCGTCCAGGTTGACGGAAGGAAGCGTCTCCACGCTGACAATGACGTCGCCCTCGTCCATCGTCGGCATGAAAGTCTTGCCGAGTTTCGTGTAGGCAAAGCCTGCGGCGGTCAGGCCGATCAGCGCTGCCGCGACGACCTTGCGCTCATTGTTCAACGCCCAACCCAGGGCAGGGGCGTAGGCGCGCTGCGCGGCCCGGATCAGGAGCGGATCTCCATGCGAGGCGGACTTGAGCAGGAAGGAGGTCGCGACTGGAACGACGGTGAGCGCGAGCAGCAGCGAACCGGCCAGGGCGAATATGATTGCGAGCGCGACTGGAATGAAGAGCTTTCCTTCCAGTCCCTGCAGGGTCAAGAGCGGTACGAACACGATGATAATGATCAGGACGCCGGACGCGACAGGTTGCAGGACTTCGCAGACCGAGCGGAACACGATGTGGATCAGCGGCGTGGCTCTGCCGGGATCGTGCTTGCTGAGGTTGCCGACGATGTTCTCGACCACGACCACAAGTGCGTCGATCAGCATTCCAATCGCGATTGCAAGGCCGCCGAGACTCATCAGATTGGCCGACATCCCGACCGCCCGCATCACGATCAACGCCATAACGATGGCGAGCGGCAGGCTGAGCGCGATCACGAGCGATGCGCGCCAGTTACCTAGGAACAGCAGCAGAAGCACGATCACGAGCACAGTGGCTTCGCCGAGCGCCCGCACGACGGTGCCGACGGCACGGTTGACCAGATGGCTGCGGTCGTAGAACACGTTGATCGAGACGCTCTTTGGCAGCGACGGCTGCAGTTCCGCAATCCGCGCCCGGACGTCGCGAACGAGCTGGCCGGCATTGGCGCCACGCAGGCCGAGCACCAACCCTTCGACCGTCTCGCCGCGGCCGTCGGCCGTGACCGCCCCGTAGCGGGTCAGCGCGCCGACCTTGACGCGGGCCACGTCATTGACCCGGATCGGAATGCCGTCGCGGGTATCGACAACGATTGAGCGGATATCGTCGACGCCGCGAATGCTGCCTTCGATGCGAACCAGCGCACTGTCTTCACCCTGGTTCACGCGGCCCGCGCCGTCGTTGCGGCTATTGGCCTCGATGGCCCGGCGGAACAGGTCGTAGGAGATGCCGCGGGCGGCAAGCGCGTCGTTCCGCGGAACGATCTCGAAGGCACGGACATAGCCGCCGAGCGCGTTGACATCAGCAACGCCGGGAACCGTGCGCAAGGCCGGGCGGATCACCCAGTCGAGCAGGGTCCTCCGCTCCGCGAGCGAGAGCTCGGGGCTGTCGATGGTGAACATAAACATCTCGCCCAACGGACTCGTGATTGGCGCAAGCCCGCCGCTCACGCTGTCCGGAAAATCGCGCGAGATGTTTGACAGGCGTTCCGAGACCTGGTTGCGCGCCCAGTAAATGTCGGTGCCGTCCTCGAAATCGACGGTAATGTCGGCCAGCGCGTATTTGGTGGTCGAGCGTAGAATCTTCTTGTTGGGGAGTCCGAGAAGCTCAAGCTCGATGGGAACCGTGATGCGCTGTTCGACCTCCTCGGGGGTGAGGCCCGGCGCCTTCATGATCACCTTCACCTGAACCGGCGATACGTCCGGAAAGGCGTCGATTGGCAGGCTCGGAAGAAATACGGCGCCGGCACCGATCAACAGCAGCGCGCTCAGGACGACGAACAGTCGCTGCGAAAGTGCAAATGCGACGAGGCGCCGGAGCATCTATTGCCCCAACCCAGAGAGAATACCGCGCAGCGCCGAGATGCCGCCGATCGCGATCTCGTTATTGTCCGTGATAGGGCCGGATACCACCACGTGGTCCTGATCTTCCGCGAGCAGAGTGACTGGAACGAGGCGGAAGCCGCCGTCGATGGCCACGAAGACAGAAGTCTGTTCGCCGCGGCGGACCAGCCCGCTATAGGGAATCTCCCAAGCGCTTTCGCCGGCGGAAAGGAAGCCGATGCGTGCCGCAGCTGTCTGGCCAGGATGCAGCTCACCATTGTTGGGGATTACCGCGCGCACCAAAATGGTCTGAGTTGCCGCATCCGTGGTCTCGGAGACCAGCACGACGTTGCCCGGTATGGCATAGCCTTCGATTTCAATCTTCGCACCGGTGCGGATCGCACGGATGTTGGACGCTGGAATTGCGATCTCTGCCCAGAGTGACGATAGCTGCGCGAGCTTGACGAGCGGCGCGGACTGCTCGAGCCGCTGGCCTGGCGAAACCGCGATATCAACGACGGAAGCCGCCTGCGGTGCGTGGACGGTCAGCCTCGCGCTGATCGCCGCCTCGTTGGTCAGCCGCGAGACGGCCTCATCGGACAATCCGCTCAGGCGCAACATCTGGCGTCGCTCGGCGACCGCGATGCTCGCCTGCCGCGCCTCGGTCTGGCTCGCCTCCAGCACACGCTGCGGCACCGCCTTTCCTTCAAACAGGTCGGCGCTGCGCCTGAGTTGCTGGGCGGCGAGAACTTCTTGCGCGATCGCTTGCAGATACTCGCGTTGCTGCGAAACGAAGCCCGGGCTTTCCAGCGTGACGAGTGGCTGACCGGCGCTGACGCGGTCTCCGCGAGCGACAGCCAGATTGGAGACCATCCCTGCAACGGGAGCGCTGACGACCCACAATTGCGGCGTTGGAATCACGATCTGGGCCGGGTAGGGTAGCGTCTGGTCCGTACGACTCGATACCGGATGCGTGACCCGGACTCCGAGATTCTGAGCCTGCTCCGCGCTCAGCTTCACTTGATCTTCCGCTATCGACACGGAGGGCAGAAAACCGAGTGGGAGTGTAAGAAGAGCCCGGACCACGGTGCGAAAGAGGCTCGGACGGAAGGTCGCCTTCCGGAAGTGCATGACGGATGTCCTCTATCGCCGGGCAGCCGGAGCGCCGTGATTGCGGATCTTGCTTACTCTCCCAAGGCCATGATGGATTGATTTGCGTCAACCACGCCCCGCTTGTCGCCCGTAGGTGATGCAGTCGGGTGCTTCAACGGCTTCCCCGTGGGTCCTCGTACCGCCCCCGGAAATTCGAGCGGACGTGCGATCGGCTGCGCAATTTCGCCCGCGGTCACCAATGCATTGCGAGTTTCGCAGACTTACGCAAATCCGGAGTTCTGCTTCGCGTCAATACACGAAGGTCGGTGTCTCAAGCAGGTGATCATTCACTGTCACGACGCCAGGAATAGCTTCGGCCGCTACGCGGATGGCTGTCCGTTCGGCCACGGATGGTGCGAAGCCCCAGAGGTCGACGACCCCGTTCCGTACCGTTGCGTTCAGGTTGAACGTATGCGCCCAAGACTGCTTCTTGAGCTCCTCGAGGAGACTCTTCCTGATGGATGCATCGGAAAGCGACACCTCGAGCTTCGGCCTGGCGCTTGCGATCGCCTGAAGCAGGTTGGCCCGGCTGACGATTCCGACAAGCTGGCCGAGCTGGTTGACGATTGGCACACGTTTGATTTGATTGTCCTCGAGCCGCATTGCGATCTCGTGCAGCGGCGTCTCCGGCGCAGCGGTTACGACGTCGCGCGTCATGATGTCGTCGACCTTGACTGCGTGCGATTTGACATAGTCGGTTGCGAGTTGAGCATCGCCGGTCAAAAGACGCAGCCACCAGGAGTAGGGGCGTTCGGTGCCGGCTTCGGCTCGGTGGATCAGATCGCCTTCGGTCACAATCCCGAGGATCTTGTTGTCGGCATCGACGACAGGCACCGCGCTGATGCGTCGAGCAAGCAGGAGTTGCGCGACCTCGCGGACCGTGGCGTTTGCGTCGACGGTTATAACGGGGGAAACCATCACGTCTCGTGCCTGCATGACAACCTCCGTGTCAATCGCTCAGCTTCGATTTGTCGGCATCTTGCCGGATTGGGGGCGGTCGAGATTGATCGGGATCAAGCGACAGGGCCTGCCGAGCGGTCAGAATGATCGACCTTCGAGGGAGGACATTCGCATGACCAAGATACCGCATCGTGCCGTTGTGTTCGTCGGTGATGGGCGAAGGGCGCTATTCTTCCGGAACGAAGGCGACGAGAAGTTCCCGCATTTGAAGGTAGAAGCCGCCTTCGAGGATCAGAACCCGCCGGCCCGCGACCAGGGAAGCGATCGGCCTGGCCGGGTGAGCAAAGCCTCGCATAGCGGGCAGAGAAGCGCCGTGGAGGCAACCGATTGGCATGAGCTCGAGGAGCGCCGCTTTGTGAAGCAGGTGGCGGTTGCCGTGGAACGCATTGTGCGCGGCGAGCCGTTGACGGCGCTGATCATCGTCGCACCGCCGCGCACTCTGGCGGCGCTGCGGTCGGATTTTCATCCTGATGTAAAGCGACGGATCGTGGCGGAGCTCGCCAAGGACCTCACCAGGCACACGGTCGGCGACATCGAAAAGCATTTGCTGGACGAGTAGGGCAGACCGTCTGGAGTAACCTGTCCGAGCTCGCCTCCGACCACAAGCGATCGAGGACAGACGGGAATACCCCGCTTGATGTGCGTCAAGTCTGGAAACGTCCGAATGCAGGATAAGCGGCCATCGCGTCAGGTATTGGAGCACGGACATGTCTCTTGCCAGCGTCATGGTGTACGTCGACCCAAAGCAGCAGGAAGAGGGACAGATTGCTGTCGCTGAAGGCATCGCAGGAGGTTTTGGAGCGTCCCTGGTTGGTGTCTCGGCCGTCGCAGTAGAGGCCCCGTTCGTTGCCGAGGGCGTTATCATCGAGCAGACAACGGCCGAGGATCTCGAGCGAATACGGGCGATGCTTTCGGCCAAGGAAGCATGGTTCAGGCGGATTGTCCGCCTGCCGAGTGAAAAGGTGGAGTGGCGCTCGGCGATCGCACCTCCGACCGAGTTCCTGGTGGAGCAGGCCAGGGCTGCTGACCTTATCGTGGTCAGGGGCAAGAAGCTTAACGTCAATTACACCCGCCGTCTCGATCCCGCCGGCGCCATGCTGCGAATGGGCCGTCCAACGCTTTCGGTGCCGGACGGTGTAACGCAACTAGCCGGCGATCGAATCGTGATTGGCTGGAAGGATACCCGGGAGGCGCGTCTCGCCGTTCGTGAAGCGTTGCCGTTCCTTACGAGGGCGTCGAGGGTCGCAATCGCCGAAATCTGCACATCTGAGGAGCAGGATGCGGCGCATAGCCGGGTGCGGGATGTGGCTGGCTATCTCAAGAAACACGGAGTGAGCTGCGAACATGAAGTTCGTGTGCATACGGCAGAGCCGGATGCTGGCTATCTCATTCGCTTGGCTGCGGACGTGGGCGCCGACCTCATCGTTACAGGAGGTTATGGACATAGCCGGTTGGGCGAATGGATGTTCGGCGGCATGACGAATAGCCTTCTGCAGCAGGCGCGAGCCTGCCTGCTGATGGTCCACTAGGCCGCGATGCTCGCTCTCGACAACGGCGGTTCGACGCTGCAATCGAGAAAGCCCGGCTCGCGATTTTGATGGGAGACAGGCAATGCGAGCGTCAGATATCATGCGGAGGTCGTTTGCAACCGTGAAGCCGGAAGCGCCGCTGCTGGAGGCGCTCCATCTCCTGCTCGAGACCAATCAACGTGGCCTGCCGGTCCTCGATAATGAAGGGTCCTTGGTCGGCATCATTGCCGAAGGCGATTTCCTCCATCGTCACGAGCTGGGCGTTACCTATCCCGAGGGGTGTTGGCTCGAATGGCTACTGGGGAAGCAGGAAGGCGAGCTCGCTCGTGAGCGAACCAGAGGACTGCGGGTCGAAGCAGTCATGAGCCGTCATCCCGTTTGCGTCGACGAGAATGCGACGATCGATGCGGTCGTCAAGGAAATGGATGTCTACCAGATCTCGCAGGTGCCGGTGCTCCGCAAGAGAAAGGTCGTGGGTATCGTTGGCCGAATGCAGATGCTTACAGCGCTGGAGAGCTGTCTTAGGGAGCCTGGGCGAGCCTTACGGGAATAGGATTGGCGGGCGAAAATATTCTGAACAATCGCGATGGGCCCACTCGATAATATACCAGACCGAGACATTCGGCTCGATGCCTGCAGAGGCATTGCACTCTGGTTTGTCTTCATCAACCACATCCCGGGGAATATCTGTAGCTGGCTTACGTTGAGCCATTATGGATTCAGCGACACCACAGAGGTCTTCATGTTTGTCTCGGGGCTGACGTGCACGATGGCATATGGACACGTGTTCAGAAGCGCTGGGACTTGGGCGACGATCTGTCATACGGTTCGACGGAGCTGGGAGATTTATTCGGCATTTCTGCTGTTGACGCTGTTTCTGGTCGTGGCCGTCCATCGGATGGATGCCGACCTCGCAGACGAGGCAAATGTGGCGATCGTCCTGCAGCAACCGGGAGAAGCGCTGTCGCGTGCGGCAATCCTGCAATACCGGCCCGTCAATACGGATGTGCTGCCGACCTTCGTGCTCTTCCATTTGGTGTTTGCACCGTGGCTTTTGCTTTTGCTTAGATGGCCAAATGCCACTTTGGCCGCTTCGGCCCTGTTGTATGGCCTGGTTCAGATATACGGCTGGAATTTTCGGGGATGGCCGACGAACGACTGGTATTTCAACCCGCTCGCCTGGCAGTTTCTCGTCACGCTCGGTGGATGGTGGGTGGTGGTGGGGCGCTGGCGGCTAATGGCATTCGTGACGTCACGTCCGGTGATCGTACTGTCGGCCGCATACCTGATTTGGTCGCTAGCAGTTGCAATGAGTTGGATCAGTCCGGCTCTTGAGCTCGCAGTTCCGCAGTTCCTGAAAGGCTTGATCTACCCGATAAACAAGCCGGATCTTGATCCGCTGCGACTTCTGCATTTCCTTGCGCTTGCGATCTGTATCACCAATCTCGTGCCGGCGCATTGGGCCGCTTTGCGGTCGAGCGCGCTGCTTGGAGCCGTTCGTTGCGGAGAGAATTCGCTTGAGATCTACTGTGTGGGGGTCCTGTTGTCCCTTGCGGCATATATCGTTCTGAGAACCGTATCTGACGGCGCGCTCGCTCAAGTCATAGTCAGCGGCACGGGCATCGCCCTTCTGACCGTCTTTGCCACCTTGCTGACAGGGTTCACCCGCCTTGCCGCGCCTCGAACAAGGCTACTTTGATCAAGTACATCTTCGACATTTCGGACCGTTCACATGCCTTCAGGCGCTCTGCGCAATTTTCGGATGATCACGCCCGTGAGTCGTGGGGCGCCGGCGATGCGGCCGCCTCAGTGAGATCGATGCGCTCGTAATGTCTCCAGGCACGCGGCAGGTTGAGTTGGGGGCTGGCGGGCTCCTCAACAGGTCCTCCGACTTGATCCGTGTCAAATGACAGGCATCGGAAGCAGCTACCATTAGATCGCAGGCGGAGCAGCGATTATGTTGCCGTTTTCTGTCGAGCAATTTTTCGGGGTCTTCGCAAGCTACAACAGAGCGATCTGGCCGGCACAGATCGTTGCCTTGATCATAGGGGCTCTGGCGTTCGCACTGGTATTCCGCAGGTTCAAGCGATCCGATGAGATCATCGCCGGTGTTCTTGCCGCGATGTGGGCGTGGACGGGGCTCATCTATCATTTGATATTTTTCGCGCCCATCAACAAAATGGCCTATGCATTCGGTGCGCTGTTCGCAGTTCAGGCCATGGCGTTTGGATACGTTGGTGTCATACAGGGTCGAATGACTTTCGGCCGGAGCAACGGTCCGGCGGCGTGGATTGGCATTGCATTCGTTCTCTATGCGGCTGCCATCTACTGGCTTCTTGGAGTGGCGACCGGTCATGACCTTGCGGAACTGCCTGCGTTCGGTGTAACGCCATGCCCCCTCACGATCTTCACGTTCGGGATGCTGCTGCTCACAATCCGGCCGATTCCCCGCCTGCTGCTGATCATTCCTGTCCTCTGGTCGCTCATCGGCGGCAGCGCGGCAATCCTGCTGCACGTGCCGCAGGACTGGGCGCTGCTCGTGAGTGGAATCGTATCAGCCGCTTTGCTCGCTGGCCGCGACCAGAGGTTGGCGCCAGCCTCCTGACGATGAGCGGTAGCATTCTGTAATCTTGCTTCACTTTCGTCAGCTCTGGGTCCAGAAGACGACATCACAGACGATAGCGGCTGGCCTGCCTCAAACGCAGGTCTCCGCTCCTCCTTTCAGCGTCACGGGAATGGTGAGATAGCGTACTCCGTTGGCTTCGGCAGGTGGAAATTTGCCGGCGCGGATGTTGACCTGGATAGACGGCAGCAGCAGCCTGGGCGCCGAGAGCGTGGCATCGCGCGCCTGGCGCATGGCCACGAACTCAGCCTCCGTGACGCCCTCCTTGACCTGGATATTCTTCTTGCGCTGTTCGCGCACCGTGGTCTCCCAGGCGTATGTGTCGCGGCCCGGCGCCTTGTAGTCGTGACACATAAATAGCCGTGTCTCGGGCGGCAGCGCCAGGAGGCGCTTGATCGACCGGTAGAGCTTGTGCGCGTCGCCGCCGGGGAAGTCGGCCCGCGCAGTGCCGTAGTCCGGCATGAACAGGGTGTCGCCGACGAACAGGGCATCCTCGATCTTGTAAGAGACGTCGGCGGGCGTGTGCCCGGGTGTGAAGATCACCTCCACGTCGAGTTCGCCGACCTTGAAGCGCTCGTCGTCCCGGAAGAGGCGGTCGAAGTCGCTGCCGTCCGTCTTCAGGTCGGTGGCATTGAATATCGGCCGGAAGATGCGCTGCACGTCCTTGATGTGCTCGCCGATGCCGATTTGGGCACCTGTCTTCGCCTTGATGAAGGGGGCGCCTGAGAGATGGTCGGCATGGGCATGCGTCTCGAGCACCCATTCGATCGTGTAGCCCGCCTCTTCGGCGGTCTTCAGCATGGACGCAACCGATCGCGTGTCCACCTCGCCCGAGTTGTGGTCGTAGTCAAATACGGGGTCGATGATAGCGGCCTTCTTGGTCGCGGGATCGGCGACCAGATAGCTCACCGTGTTGGTCGGCTCGTCGAAGAACGCTCGGATGATGGGTTGTCCTGACATGGCTTGAACCTCCTGATGTCACCGGTTCGTTTGAACTTGACATGTATATTAGAACTTACTAAATAAGCAATATCTAATATATGGAGTTGGGCCAATGGCCTCCCGGGCCTTCGATCTGGAGACATTCGAAAAGCAGGCCGTTGAGGTCGCCGGAATCCTGCGCGCGCTCGCCAACGAGCGTCGGCTGATGATCCTGTGCAACCTCGTCGAATGCGGCGAGAGCAACGTGAATGCCCTCGCGGAAGCCGTGGGGCTGTCGCAATCGGCGCTGTCGCAGCACCTCGCGAGGATGCGCGAGGAGGGCCTCGTCACCTTTCGGCGCGAAAGCCAGACGCTCTGGTACCGGATCGCCGATCCGCGCATCGAGCAACTCTTTGCGACGCTGCACGAACTCTATTGCAAGCCCGTCAAGGCGAAGAGCTGATTTAGGAAAGTAGAGGAGCTAATCATGTCACTACCCACAATCAAGCCAGCTGAGGCACGCCGCCTGCTCGACAGTGGCGCCCTCCTGATCGACATCCGCGAAGCTGACGAGCACGCCCGCGAGAAAATTCCTGGCGCGCAGCACCTTCCCCTCTCGAAGCTCGACGAGGCCGACTTCGCCTTGCATCGGGGCAAGCCGGTCATCTTTCATTGCAAAAGCGGCGCCCGCACTCAGGCCAACGCGCCACGGCTCGCGGCGAAGCTGAGCGAACCCTGCGAGGCCTTTATCGTCGAAGGCGGGCTCGACGCCTGGCGCAAGGCCGGCCTGCCGGTCGTGAACGACCGGCGTCAACCGCTGGAGCTTCAGCGCCAGGTGCAGATCGGGGCTGGCAGTCTTGCGGTCGTGGGCACGCTGCTCGGGCTCTTCGTATCGCCGTGGTTCTTCGCCGTACCGGCCTTCGTCGGTGCGGGGCTGGTCACGGCTGGTGTCACGGGCTTTTGCGGCATGGCCCGCATTCTCACGCGCGCGCCTTGGAACCGCAGCGTCTACGGCCCGCCCAGACGGGCCGCGTGACAGTGCTTTAAAGCGAGGAGTTGCCCACAATGCTGTCGCTGACCCAAAGTGCGCTCGGCCTCGCCTCTGGCTCGGTGGTCGGCTTTTCGCTGGGGCTGGTCGGAGGAGGCGGTTCGATCTTGGCCGTGCCGCTTCTCGTCTATCTCGTCGGGGTGTCGGATCCGCATGTGGCGATCGGCACCAGTGCGATCGCAGTTGCGGCAAACGCTGCAGTGAACCTCGTCAACCACGCCCGGGCTGGTAACGTGAAGTGGCGTTGCGCTTCCGTGTTCGCGCTCGCAGGCATGGCCGGCGCCTTTCTCGGCTCTACCCTTGGCAAGGTCATCGAAGGACAGAAGTTGCTGGCGTTGTTCGCTATCGTCATGATGGCGGTGGGTGCGCTGATGCTGAAGGGCCGCGCCGGCGCAGGCGAGCCATCGGTCCGGCTTAGCCGAGAGAACCTGCCGAAACTCTTCGCCCTGGGAGGTCTCACGGGAGCCTTGTCCGGCTTCTTCGGGATCGGCGGCGGCTTTCTAGTCGTTCCGGCGCTGATTGCGGCCACTGGCATGCCTATCCTCTATGCGGTCGGTTCCTCCCTCGTGGCGGTGACAGCCTTCGGGCTGACGACGGCGGCCAACTACGCCCTGTCCGGTTTGGTGGATTGGTATCTCGCTGCGTTGTTTATCTCCGGCGGAGTTCTTGGCGGGATGCTCGGCGCCGGCTCGGCAAGCTCGCTCGCCGCGCGCAAAGGTGCATTGAACACCGTATTCGCTGCCCTCATATTCGCGGTGGCGATCTATATGCTGGTCCGCAATCTCGGCTTCACGTGATTGAGACCTCCGAAAAAACAAGCGATCGACGCCCTAGTTTTCCGGTGTTCGACTGGCAAACCCGCGGGTGGCCGCTTGACTGGCATGCGAGCTGACCGAGCGTTTATGAATCCTGGTGCGGATGGACGGAGTGCTGGCGCTTCCTTTGTCGCATCGACGACGACATGGCATGTTCCGCAAGATGAGTGAGCGAGAGATCGCCCCTCCGCTACTTGGTCGACGAACAATTGATTGGGGACTGGTAGTTGCTTGGCGGGATTTGCTTGCGCAGGGTCGGTCAGAAATCTGCCGGTAGCTTCAAGATTGGCGTCGATTTGTTGGATCTCATAGGTAGCCAAGCCCCAGTTGCTGAGCTTGCCCGCAAACCAAAGCTTTGCGTGCTGAAGCTGAAGTTTGGTCATGAGATCAGACAGTGTTGCGGACACGTCAGCCGGTGCCCCGGCACTGGAAGCCGACAGCGTCACTAGAATCGCGACCAACAGTAGGGTTTGCAGGTGCATAGTCGAGTTTTTCCGATGTCAATCGCCAAGTTGGCACCTCCACTCGTCCCGGCGTTGATTTCGATCAAGACGCTATCGGGCCCGGGACATATCTCTTGGACCTTTCCGGAGTGAACGATTTGCGCGCGCATCACATCATGTCCCGGCGGGTCCTGACCATACGACCCGAGGCTTCGGTCGCCGACGCCGTCAAATTGATGCTTGAGCATCACATCAGCGGCCTGCCGGTCGTGGATTCGGCGGGAAGCTTGGTAGGCATGCTGTGCGAGAGCGATTTTCTCAGGCGGAGCGAGATCGGAACCGAGCATGAGCGCAATCGGTTGCTTTCGATGCTGCTTGGAGCAGAGCGAGTCGCCGGGGAGTTCGTGAAGGAGCGCGGACGCAAGGTGGAACAGGTAATGAGCCGTCGGCTTGTGACGGCCAACGAGCAGGCGGCGCTCGACGAGGTGGCAGACATGATGGAGTGCCGGCACCTGAATCACATTCCGGTCATGCGCGATGATCGCATCGTCGGCATCATCACACGATCCGACTTCTTGTCGGCTGTCGCTGGATCGCTGGCGGGTGCTTCAGGCTATTCCGGAGGTGACAATCAACTCCGCCGCGCGGTTCTCGCCGCCCTCGCCAAGATTGCGTGGCAGCCGATCGGATTGAATGTCAGAGCGAAGGACGGCGTGGTCTCGCTACGTGGCGTCATCAGGGGTGAGAATGCGCACCGAGCTGTCATCGTAACTTGCGAGAACGTTCCTGGTGTTCGTCGGGTAGATGACCGCCTCTGTCTTCAATCTACGTGTCCGGACCCGGAGGATGATTATGGTGGCGGCGATTTTGTTTCACCTCAGATGGAGCCGTCCACGCTCGATGACGAGCCGCTGTAGCATCGTCAGTTAAGCCCGCGGTATCATGGCGCGGCGGCATCGAAGGACGCACGCGTGCATCGCACCATTGGACCGACCGAGCGTCCCGCCCCCTCAGTGCTCGCTCGAACTCGCGGCGCGCTTTCCGGCGTCGCGGCGAGCGGATCGCGCGGCGAGCCTCTCGGTGGATGACGACAGGAGCGCAATTTCAAGCACGCCGTAGAGGGCAAATAGCAGCAATACCTTGATCAACTCGTTGGTCATTTTGACGTCCTCCGCCAATCCGATTTAGATCGGACGCTTCTCGGCTTGGGTCATTTGGGTGAGGCTATTGCCCGGACGGGGTTTGTAGATCGTCTGAGTTGCCATTGCTTGCCCATTCGTGTCCGAATGAGCGATCTTGGCGCCCAGCGTTGTCGCCATGATGGCGATGCTTGCGAGCAGGACAGCGACGACAACCTTCAAATGGGTCGCCCGATCCGCCGTGTAAATCGAGTGGTTCATTGCTGGCTCCATTGGCAACGAGCCGAACGCTTTATTTGCGGATTGTTCCTACCGCATCGGGCGAGCGATCAAAATTCAGGGAGGTCACCTAGGGAATTATCCGGAGGTCCCGATTCGCTGGGATGCGCGGGAATTTGCGAATCCTCAAATCGAATCCAGCGCGGTTGATTAGGCTGTTCCGGCAACGTCACTCGGATCGCCTGAGGGGGCGCCATGCGAAGCGGTATATTTCGCCGATGTTTAGAATGGATCGCCGTCTCTCTATGCGGTCTGCTGCTGGTTGCCGACTCCAGCCCCTGTTTGGCCAACGATTATCAAGATCTGGGAGAGATGGATCCGACGAGAGGCCTGGCGGTTCTCGCGAAGCGTATCTCGCCGGCCGTGGTCGGAATACGAGGCTGGGGCGTGCCGTCCGAGCCGCGAGTATTCGATCCCGAAGCAGGTTTTCCGGATCCCCCAACGCTTCGCGAGTGGCAGGGGTCAGGCGTCGTCGTGGATGCATTGGCAGGCCTGATCGTCACTGCAAATCACTTGGTGGCAAACGCGACGACCGTAAGGGCATTTCTCCAGGATGGCCGAGTTCTTGACGCCGTCGTGCTTGTAAGATCGGAGCGAGATGACGTTGCGCTGCTTCGGATCGAGCCCGGAAACCTTCGAGCGTTGATTTTGGAGTATCCAGGCGTGCCCGATGTGGGGGAGCCGGTAATCGCGATCGGAAATCCACAGGACTGGGGGCAGAGCGTGACATTCGGCATCGTGTCGGCCCTGCATCGCTCCTGCCCAGGTATTGCGAACAGCGATCTAATTCAATCAGATGTCCGGATCGGTCAGGGGAGTTCGGGCGGAGCATTGGTGAATCTAAAGGGCAAGGTCATCGGCATAGTCGTTGCGCGAAGAAGCGGCTTCGCCTTCGCCGTGCCAGTAGACGCGGTCAGGAGGCTTTTTGTGGCTGCCCGTTAGACTTTCTCCCGCTGGAGAGCGCTCGCCATGATGTTCTGCGTCAACAGCGAGGCTGCGAGCGCCCAAAAGGCTGCTCCCGATTCCTTCGGGTTCAGCCCGCGGCCTTCAAGTCCTCTGGGGATTCGACATAATAGCCGGAGTATGAATCAACCAAGCAAAGGTGGTCGTGGACGTCCTTGACGCCATCGGTATTCTCGGCGGCGATGATCGTCGCCCGCCGGGCCTCGTCGGTCGTAATGAGGCCGTACAGGTGAACGACGCCTTTGCGGACATCCACCCTGAAACCAATCGGACGCCAGTCGGTACCGTTGACCGCACGCGTGATACGCTCGCGAATGTGCTCGTCATCGGCGGTCGGATCCGGAATTTCGTGCGCGAGGCTTGCCATCGCCTGCAGCAGATTGCTTCGCGAAACGATCCCGATCGCCGCCTTGCCCCGCATCACCGGAACGCGTTTGATGTCGTGCTTCTCCATCAAGTCGACCAATTCGGCCAGTGAGGTTTCTTCCCGAGCGGTCACGACCTGCCGCGTCATGACGTCTTCCACCTTTCGGCCGCTCTCGTGAACGAACTCGGCTGCGGCCCTTCCAGGTCCCATGAAGAATTTCAACCAGGCTGCGTGCTTGCGTCCGGTGCCGATCTCGCTGCGGCGGAGGAAGTCACTTTCCGAGACGACGCCAACGAGATTGCCGGCATCGTCGATGACAGGAAGGCCGCTGATGTGCATCTGGAGCATGATCTTGGCGGCTTCTTCGATCGTCGTATGAGGCGTCACGGAGACGACGTCTCTGGTCATCACGTGAAGTGCGTGCATGATGTGGCCTCAATATCACGGGGGTGCGATGTTGAGTGAGGCTGCGATGCAGCCTCACTCCGGCAGGCTATCAGGCCGCCTTCACGTTGATCGTCTTGGCCGGCTTCTGGGCTTCCTCGGTTTTCGGAAGAACGACCTTCAGTACGCCATTCTTGAAGGTTGCCTCGATCTTGTCGGCGTTGACGCTTTCCGGCAGCGTGAAATAGCGCTCGAAGGTGCCATAGCGGCGCTCGGAGACGTAGTAGTCCTTCTTCTTTTCCTCGGTCTCCTCGCGCTTTTCGCCTTTGATCGTGAGACCGCCGTTGGCCACCTTGATATCGATGTTCTTCTCGTCGAGCCCCGGCAGCTCGGCCGTGATCTCATACGCCTTGTCGCTCTCGGCGACGTCGACGGCAGGAGCGGAGATCGACTTGGAGAAGTCACGCTCGAGCCGCGCTAGCGAGCGGAACGGTCGGTTCCAGAAGCCGTTACCGAAATCGTCGAAGATCTGGTCGATCTCGTTTCTCAATGCCTGAAGAGGCCGCCATGTCTCGCCGGCGACAGCGGGCGGAGTAGACGATTTCGTGACGGGCAGTTTTGTTTCGGTTGCCATGATCATTTCTCCTTGGAGGCTTGACCATCTCGGTCGTCGAGGAGAGTAGCCACGGTCGTCCGTCGGAAAATTGATTTTGCTCAAGCCTTGAGTTTGACACGTTGAAATTCGTCGCTTCGGCAGACCGCGATAATCGAAGGCGCGCTGCTGGATTTGCAGACTGAGTATGCTGTGAACTTATCGTCTCCAACGGTCTGTGCGATGATGAGGCAGGAAGGCAGACGTTTTCCAATCTTCAGGCAGCTGTCAGTCTCGGTCCAATGCCATCGACTTCGGCACCCAGTGGTCATTGAGTTTAACGTATGAGCGCTTGACGGCCGACCAAGCCGTTCGGTGTGCGATCTCTTCCTGACGAATGTCTGCGGCATGCGAAGCAAAGGAATGGTTGAACGCTTCCCTTAGATATCCAGGGCGTGAGACGGCAAGTGACGTCGCAGTCTTGCAGGGAGATCATCGTTTGATCGATAAGGCACCGCCCACGCCTCCTGTCAAAGCACCATCGTCGCATGAATCGGTCGACGACGGCCGGATGTCGGAACCGCCAGCGCGAAAACGCGACCGCTACATGGCCAATTCCGTCTCGGGCAGCCTCTCACGTTTCGGCTCCGGGATTTCCGTCATCGTCGCTTCGGTCAATAGGAGCACGCTTGCGACGGAAACCGCATTTTCGAGAGCTGTCCGTACGACCTTTACTGGATCGACGATGCCGGCCTCGGCGAGATCGACATAGATTTTGCGGGCCGCGTCGAAGCCGAAGCTGCCTTGACTTTCGAGCATCCGCGAAACCACGACGCCACCGTCGGCAGCGGAATTCTCGGCAATCTGGCGCGCGGGCGCCTCGAGTGCGCGTCTCAGGATCTGTACGCCAGTCCGTTCGTCGCCCTCACAGGCTGCTTCCTCCTTGGCCACAGCCGCGACCGCACGAAGCAGTGCCAGCCCGCCGCCGGGCACGATACCCTCTGCGACTGCCGCTTTCGTCGAACTGATAGCGTCATCCAGGGCTTCTTTCTTCGCTTTCATTTCAGCCTCGGTCGGCGCTCCCACCCGGATCACCGCGACGCCACCCGACAGCTTGGCGAGGCGCTCCTCGAGCTTTTCGCGATCGTAATCGCTGCTCGTTTTGTCGATTTCGACGCGGATCTGCGCCAGTCGCGCATCAATGCGGGTGCGATCGCCACCGCTGCCGATCAACGTTGTATTCTCCTTGTCGGCGACCACGCGTGCGGCACGGCCGAGTTGCTGGAGGGTCGCGCTTTCCAATTTGAGGCCGAGTTCTTCCGAGATCACCTGGGCGCCCGTCAGGATCGCGATATCCTCGAGCATGGCCTTGCGCCGGTCGCCGAACCCGGGGGCCTTGACGGCGCAAGCCTTGAGCACGCCCCGCAATTGATTGACGATGAGCGTGGCCAGCGCTTCGCCCTCGATGTCTTCCGCGATGATCAGAAGCGGCCGGCCGCTTTTGGCGACCTGCTCGAGAACAGGGACCAGATCACGCAGCGCGCCGATCTTGTGATCGCAGAGCAGGACGTAAGGGTCCTGCAATACCGATTCCATCCGATCGGCATCGGTAACGAAATAGGGTGAAAGAAAGCCGCGGTCGAATTTCATCCCCTCAACAACGTCGAGAAGGGTTTCGGTCGTCTTGGATTCCTCGACCGATATCACGCCATCGCCGCCGACCTTTTCGATCGCATCCGCTACGAGCTCGCCGATCGACGCATCGTTGTGGGCCGAAATCGTGGCAACTTGCGCCTTCTCCGCCCTGGAGTTCACAGGCTTGGCCATGGCGCGCAATGCGGCGATGGCGGCCTGCGTCCCGCGATCAAGGCCACGTTTGAGGTCGATGGCGCTCGCGCCCGCAACTACGTTTCGGACGCCATCCGAAAGGATCGCGTGGGCGAGAATGGTTGACGTACTGGTGCCGTCGCCGACGACGTCGCCAGTCTTCTCGGCGGCCTGCCGAAGGACCTGGGCGCCGAGGTTTTCCTCTGCGTCCTTGAGATCGAATTCCTTGGCAATTGTCACGCCATCATTGCAAACGATCGGCGCTCCCCAGGCCTTTTGAATCAGAACGGATTTTGACTTCGGACCGAGCGTGACGCGAATGGCGTCTGCCAGCAGCGATGCGCCGCGCAGGACTTTCTCGCGGGCCGCGGAGTGAAACAAGACCTGCTTGTGCGCCATTTGAATGCCTCAAACGTTTTGTCGTCGCCAATCCGGATAGTCACTTTCGTACGGTTGCGCGCGGCTCAGCTTGATCCTGGTCAATTCATGGCTGAGGTCATCGAGGCGCACATTGCCGAGCTGCCCTCAATAGGGACGCTTGTGTTGACCTAGCGCAATCTGAGCGGCGCGCGGCGGCGCTATTTGTCGGCGAGAGTTCAACGGAGCCCCGCTTACCAGATCGGCTGACGGGCACGGCATCGCCATGGTCGAACAGGCATTTCCACTCCCAAGGCGGGAGCATAAGGGCAGCATCCCTGCCGCAACGGTATGGTCCGGGCTCGTTGCCCACAGATGGTTTGTCCTTGCGACCGCATTATGCCTGGGGGCCGTCGCCTGGCAGGGCATCCGAATTTTGCTGGGCCCCGCGGTCGTGGTGGATCAGGTCGAGCGTGGGCGGTTGATCGAGACCGTGGTTGCGAGCGGGCATGTCGAGACCCCATACAGGGTCGAGATTGGAAGCCAGATAACAGGAACAGTGGAAGACGTTCTGGTCCAGCAGGGTGAAAGAGTTGTAAGAGGCCAACCGCTGATCTTGCTGGAAGCACGTGAGCTGAAAGCATCTGTCGTGCAGGCACAGGGCGCGGTAGCCCAGGCCGAAGCTCGGATCAAGCAGCTTGAGGAGCTCACGCTTCCGTCCGCGAGGGAGGCACAGGCACAAGCTCAAGCGACACTTCTCAACGCCCAGCAGACTTATGATCGAACAGCGCAGTTGGAGCGCAACGGCTATGCGACGCGCGTCGCGCTCGATGAAGCGCAGAAGACGCTCGACGTGGCTCGGGCCGTCAAGCGCGCCGCCGAGTTTCAAGTCTATACCGCGAGCCCCGGCGGCAGCGACTATGTCATGGCCCAGACGCAGCTCAATCAGGCGCGCGCGAATCTCGACACCGCAGAATCCCGCCTCGGTTATGCTACGATTGTCGCGCCGCGCGACGGTGTGCTCATCACCCGAAGCGTCGAGCGGGGCACTGTAGTCCAGGCAGGAAAGGCGCTGCTGGTACTCGCGCCTGCAGGCGAGCTGCAGCTGGTTCTTCAGATCGACGAACGAAACCTCGGCAGGCTCGCACTCGGGCAGACCGCGCTGGCCTCTGCTGATGCATATCCGGACCGGCGCTTTTCCGCGACTGTCACTTATATCAATCCGGGCATAGACATATCGCGGGCAACCGTCGAAGTGAAACTCACGGTGCAGGAGCCGCCGGATTTCTTGCGCCAGGACATGACCGTTTCTGTCGATATCGAGGTCGCCGCGAAGGAGAATGCAGACGTGCTTCCCATGCGTTCTGTACATGACATCCTCTCCGGGCAGCCGTGGGTGCTTGCGGTCAGGAATGGACGAGCGATCCAGCATCCTGTGACGCTCGGACTTCACGGGACCAGCCAGATGGAAATACTGGAGGGGCTGGATGCGGGCGATATCGTCGTCCCGCAGAGCTCAGGTGTCCGCGCTGGGCAGCGCGTACGGCCAGTCCTGCCATGAACCACTGGCTTCCTTTCGAATGGATCGCCGCCGTGCGGTTCCTGCGTGAGGGGCGGCTACAGACCGTCTTCATCATCGGAGGCATCTCGATTGGCGTTGGGGTCATTGTCTTCATGTCGGCGATGTTGGCCGGTCAGGAGGCAAATTTCATCAGACGTGTACTCGCCTCCCAGCCTCAGATCCAGCTTGTTACACCGGACCAGATTGCGCGTCCTCTGCGCAACGCGGCCGGTGAGATCGAGGATGCAGTCGTGCAGCGACCAAGCCAAAGGGTCATCTCAATTGATCAGTGGCCGAAGATCATGAGCCAGATGCGCGCAATGCCCGAGGTCACCGCGGTCTCGCCGACCATCACCGGATCGGTCCTGGCGGTCCGCGGCGACGCCAGCCGGGCCGTGACGCTGACGGGTGTCGAGCCGGAATCGTATTTCAACATTGTCAAGGTGCCCGAGTACATCGTCGTGGGAGCGGCGCGTCTAACCAGTGAGGATATCGTTATCGGTACCGAACTCGCCAAGAACCTCGGCGCGACTGTCGGCGACAAGTTGAACCTGCAAGCCGCGGCAGGCGGCAATCGTGTATTGACGATCTCCGGACTGGTCGATTTCGGTAACAAGAGCATCAATCAGCGCGTGAGCTTCGTCGCACTGCGGACTGGCCAGTCTCTTCTTGGCATGATCGGCGGCATCACGACCATCGACATGACGGTCAAGGACATTTACGCGGCCGAAATCGTCGCCCGGCGCATTCAGGCCGCAACGACTGTCGAAGCCGACAGCTGGATCGCCACGAATGCGCAATTCTTCACCGCGGTCCAGGCGCAAATCTATACGAATACCCTGATCCGCATCTTTGTCGGCTTGTCAGTGGCCTTCGGCATCGCCGCGGTTCTGATCGTTTCTGTAATCCAGCGATCGAGGGAAATAGGAATTTTGCGTGCAATGGGCACGTCGCGTGGCCAGATCCTGCGCGTGTTCCTGCTCCAGGGAGGACTGCTCGGCTTTGTCGGCTCTCTGTTCGGCGCGGCCTTGGGCGCCGTCGCACTGGTGTACTGGCACGCCGTGGCCCGGCAGGCGGACGGCACCGAACTGCTTCCGCTTGTCCTGGAAGAGAGCCTGTTCATCTACACAGCGCTGCTTGCCACGGTGACCGGGCTGCTGGCCGCGATGGCACCGGCCGTGCGGGCTGCAAAGCTCGATCCAGTGGTGGCGATCCGTGGCTGACGAGATCCTCAAGCTCGAGCGAGTTTGCAAGGGCTACAATCTCGGCCTGCCCACCGAGGTTGAAGTTCTGCACGATATCGACCTCGAGCTCGACCGTGGCGAGTTTCTGGCATTGATCGGCCCGTCCGGCTCGGGCAAGAGCACGCTGCTCAATGTGGTCGGTCTGTTGGATCGGCCCACGAGCGGTCGCCTGCTGATCAAGAAACGCGACACGGCGTTGCTCAGTGACGATGAGCTCACGCATCTGCGGGGGCACACCATAGGCTTCGTCTTTCAGTACCATCTGTTGATTTCGGCCTTCACCGCCCGCGAGAACGTCATGATGCCGATGCTGGCGGATCGCGGCTTTTCGAGCGCGGAGATCGAAGATCGGGCCGATGATCTCCTGCGCCAGGTCGGTCTGGAGAAGTTCGGGAGCAACCTTGCCAACAACTTGTCGGGAGGACAGCAGCAGCGCGTGGCAGTTGCCAGGGCGCTGGCCATGAGCCCGGATCTGGTGCTGGCCGACGAACCGACGGGTAATCTGGACACGAAATCGGCGGATGCCGTCTTTGAGTTGATGCGGCGGGTCAACCGCGAGAGCGGCACGAGTTTTCTGTTGGTCACCCACAATCTGGATCTGGCACGTCGGTGCGATCGGATCATTCAGGTGGTTGATGGGCGCATTGCGGGCCACCAGGTCGAGAGCCTGGGCTGATGAACCGCTTCAGCGGCGACCACGGAGCGCAGCCGCCGCGGCATTCAGTAGCCTCTTTTTCGTGGCTCGATAGCGGGGCGGCCGGCCATGTCCCGTGCTCTTGAACCGTCTCAAGTCGCGCGCATCCCCCAGCGACGTATGCAGCTGCTTGGCAACGTCGCGAAAAAGCAAATCTTGAAAGGCCAAGCCGGCTCCCAGCTCCAGCAGCGAGTCGACGACATAGCGATAATACTTGCACTTCAGCCTCAGGCGATGTTGCTGCTTCGGGTCGAGCTTTCCGAGATGACGACCTGACTGTTGGATTTCGCTTCGCCATTCTGGCAGCCGCATTTCGGCGAACAGAGCCACGTCGGCGGAATGAGGTTCATCGTCGATGGGCAGCGCGGGCCGACGGGCTTGCTGGTCGATATCGCGCAGGAGGCGTCGGTAACCGCCCGAGCAAAGGTTGGCAGCCAATTTGCGATAGCGTTTCGCTCTTGTTCGTTCGACCGAACGCAGGTTGCCTTGCGCCCATCCGCGGTAGCGTCGTCGGCTCGAATATTGAAGCATGACATCCTGGTCGCGGGCTCTTCCGAGCCGGGAGTTCAGCGACCGAACGCGCGATGCTATCCTGCTCCATCCCGAGTCCGTAAGGATCGGCGAGAAGAATAGCAGAGCCGAACTGAGACGCGTCAGTTCAATGCGCATCTTGTGAACTGCATCTGCGTCGCCGTCGGCGGCAGGGGATCTGTGACCCTCCAAAGCTTGGACGCAGCCGATCAGGATGTGCTGGAGCGCTGCTCTGCAATCGGAATGCCCGGCTTGCGGATGGGGCGCCTCGTTAAGGAGCGGTGCGTTCCGTTCCATTTGGCAGAACTTGCCAGAGATTGTTCAAGTAAGCATCAGGCCAGCTTTCGGGATACCTGCGTTGACCTGAATCAAGCACACTTCGTTCGCCCAAATTACCATCTCCGGCGATTGATCCGGACGGGAGGTGCACGTGGACTCCAATCATATCTCGCGAAAGCAGACGATGATGATGGCCGTCATCTTCGCGGCGGGCATGCTGCTTGTTGTCCTGCAATTCATTGCGACGACTTACAATTCAATCGAGACCATCCCTTACAGCCAGTTCGAGCAGCTGCTTGCCCAGGACAAGGTCACCGAAGTTTCGGTCGGTCCCGATACGATCCAGGGAAAACTGAAGGAGCCGCTTCCTGGAGGAAAATCAGCTTTCGTGACATCGCGCGTTGACATGGCCTTGGCCGAGAAGCTGGCGGCCAAGGGCGTAAGTGTAACCGGTGTTCCGGGGAGCGGCCTGCTTCAGGGCCTGCTGTCCTGGGTCTTTCCGCTCGTCGTCTTTTTCGCGATCTGGTACTGGGCGGGACGCAGCATGAGCGGCGGCCAGGGTTTCGGCGGGTTGATGGCGATCGGGAAGTCCCGCGCCAAGGTCTATGTCGAGAAGGACATTAAGGTCACTTTCGCCGATGTCGCCGGCGTCGACGAGGCGAAATTCGAGCTTCAGGAAGTGGTCTCGTTTCTGAGGGATCCCGCGAGTTATGGCCGATTGGGAGCGCATGTGCCCAAGGGGATCTTGCTGGTGGGGCCGCCAGGAACAGGAAAGACCCTGCTCGCCCGCGCCGTGGCCGGAGAGGCGGGGGTTCCATTCTTCTCGATCTCAGGTTCGGAGTTCGTTGAAATGTTCGTCGGGGTGGGCGCGGCGCGTGTCCGGGACCTTTTCGAGCAGGCCCGCAAGGCCGCTCCATGCATCATTTTCGTCGACGAACTTGATGCACTCGGACGCAGTCGCGGGCCGCAGTCGTTCTCCGGCCACGACGAGAAGGAGCAGACCCTCAATCAGCTTCTGTCGGAACTTGACGGCTTTGATCCGAGCGCCGGCGTCATCCTGCTGGCGGCCACCAATCGCCCCGAAATCCTGGATCCCGCGCTTCTGCGGGCGGGGAGGTTCGACAGGCAGGTTCTCGTCGACAGGCCGGACAAGACCGGGCGCACTGCCATTCTCAATTTGCACGTCCGCAAGATTCGCATGGCTGAGAAGGTCGATCTCGACAAGGTGGCAGGCCTCACGACCGGCTTCACGGGTGCAGACATCGCCAATCTCGTCAACGAGGCTGCGATTGCCGCGACCCGGCGGGGAGGCGACAAGGTCTTGTTCGGCGATTTCGTCAGCGCCATTGAGCGGATCGTCGCCGGCGTCGAGAAGAAGAGCCGGGTGCTCGGCAAGGACGAGCGGCGCAGGGTCGCCTATCACGAGATGGGGCATGCTCTCGTGGCGGCGAGCCTGCCTGGCGTCGATCCGGTGCAGAAGGTTTCGATCATACCGCGTGGGATCGGCGCGCTCGGGTACACCATTCAGCGTCCGACCGAGGATCGGTTTCTGCTGACGGTCGAGGAGCTGAAGAACCGCATTGCCGTGCTGATGGGCGGACGGGCGTCGGAACGTTTGATTTTCGACGGCGCAATCTCGACCGGCGCCGCCGACGATCTTCAACGCGCGACTGAAGTCGCCATCGAGATGGTGACCAAATACGGCATGGACGAGGTGGTCGGGCAGCGCACCTACGCGCCCAAGCCTCAGGCATTTCTCGCGGCTCAGGATGCGGTCGTTACCGCCGCAGAAGCTACGGGTCGCGAGATCGATCTCGCGGTGCGAAACCTGATCGAGGAGGGTGACCGCCGCGCCCGCGACATTCTGCAACAGCGGCGTGCCGAGCTTGACGCCGGTGTCGAGCTCTTGATCGCGAATGAAACGGTGACTGCGGAGCAGTTTGCTCCGCTGCTTGCCACGAGCGCCGAAATAAACCAGCCGGTCGCCGCATGAGCGCGGGCCAGCGGTAGGGCGCAGCAGCCGTGCGACACCTCGCGCGGCTGATCGGGGCCGACTTTAGGAAGGAGGAAGGCCGCTTCCGCCTCAGCCCGTAGCACGCATCAGCGGATCTCGACGAGCATCCACCGGCTGTTGGCTGACCACGACGTCATGCCACAGCTTGGCGATGCTTGCTTGGGTCTCCGGCGCCACGAAACAGTGGCCCTCGTTGTCGAAGTCGCAAAAGCGTGCGTCGGTATCTCCGCGCAATTCAGCTAAAGCCGAACTGATGGCCCCCAAACCGACCATTACCTGGTCGATACTCTCCAGCTTGCTGTTGTGCAGCATATCCATCAGCCGGAAACTTCTGACCGGCGGCTCTCCAAAGGAGATACCGGGGTGCCTGAACTCGAACAGCACACTGAGGGCGGCTGGCATTCCACGCAGCCGGCCGAAGACCGCCGCCATGTCGTTTTCACTGCAAACAGCCAAGTGGCTGGAATGTGCCTCGGGCGGGACGGGAGCAGTCGGTGCCAGGCGAAGGCCGGTGATGACCTCATGCTCGATCCAGCGTCGCACTTCGATTGGCGCGTTGCAAATCTGATCCGCCGTTAATGTAATCCCGATCATGGCCAGCTCCTATTTTTGCTTACCATAACCGCCAGCTTGAGGCTGATATTGACGTCCATCAAAGGGGCGTGGTCACGTGGCGGCGCCCACCGCCCTGTTCGCTCTTAGTCCGAGCGTGACCCGACCGTATTTCGCAAGCGGTGGCAGAAGTCATCGAGCAAGTGTGAACATTCTCGAGATGAATCAAGTGCCGTTCCGCGCCTTGTGATGTGCCTGCGGCGAGGGAGTCGCAGATGGATGCCGCTTGTGCGACCTCTTGCCTGCTGACCGCAACCTTACTCTCGGCAAACGCGAGGTGCTCGGCATCATTGCTCAGTTTGTTCAACTCGGCGATGAGCAACGATGTTGTCGTGCTGCGTTGCTGCATCGTGAGCGTGGCGCCTCTCAGAATGCCTAGGTAGTGGTCGATATTTGCCCGGGCGACATACCGGTGCATGGCGTACTCCCCGCTACGCGTACCTGCCGAATGTTACCACTCACAGAGCGTCGCGGCGATATTGGGTTCCGCGCAGTATAGCAGGGTTACGGTATTTTAAGACCTGTAGGGCCCGGCGCCCCAAGTGATCCTCCCGAGTTGCTCAGCTTAGGGCGAAAGCGCAGCTAAGGAGCACGGAGAATTCATGTCCAATACCTTATTCCGCTGTCCCAACACCGGTATGAATGTTCAACACCTTATCGGCGAGTCATCCTCGGAGAAGGAGAGAGCTGTCGTGGTGGTGACTTGCCCAGCCTGTGCGAGAATTCATCTCGTTAATGCCGCGACGGGTGAGCTGGCGCGCGATGCCAAGACCCGATAGTGCTCGAGGTCAGATTTGACCCTGATCAAGTAGAGGCAGTGCGAGTGGCGTAGATTGTTGGCACGTAGCTGACCCACGGCTACGTCCCCAAGTCGCCGCCGAGGCCCCGACCCAAGTCCTCGGCGGCATTTCTTTGCCTTCAGCTGATAAAGACAGGTTGTATCGATGCACACCTACTATTTCGACATGAAGGACGGCGTTCCTGTTCGGGACAGGACAGGTGTGGAACTCGTGAGCGATGGCGCTGCGATTGCGCACAGCAAGCAGTTGGCCGACAAGGTACGGATCGAAAAGCCAGCAAGCGATCCGGACCTGCGGATCGTCGTCATCGACGAAAGCGGGCGTGAAGTTCACCGTGAGCAAGTCTACCCGTGAACTATCTGATCGAGCCCTCGGATATCGACTGCGGCCAGTTAACGCGAATCTAGCTCAGGCGAAAGTGCCTAGGCCGACGATCGGATGGAAGGCGCCGATCGAGCGGCCCAAGTGTGCTTTCAATGCGGGGCTGGTCTTAGCGATGGTTCATTCAACGGGGTATGAACTCTCACTCGCCACAGCGTCACGGCGAGAATGAGATACGCTGCACAAGTCCACAGTGACTGCCAATTGGCCGGCCCCTCGTTGAACCCTACGTAGATCGCCGCGAACAGGAATACGCCGGCGTATATCGACTCCGCCATGGGGCGAACCCCTCCGTCGACGGGATTGATCAGCATCACGGCGGCGAAGGGCACGGCTGCCATGGTCAGAGCTGCATAAGGAAAATCCACAAAACGCGGGTCGAACACGAGGCCGATCGCGGTCGCTGTGCCGATCACGATTGTTGCGATCCAGGACACTCCGTGCAGGATCGCAAGCGTGGATCTCGTTCGGTAAAACGCCGGACCCAACAATTCCAGGAGGGTGGGCGATGGACGGCCTGACATGAGGGCCGCGGCGCCAAACAGCGGCGAAACGGTTGCCGCCAGAAGAAGCGAGCCCCAGAGCGGCCAGCCAGTAGCTCCATAGCTTTCATAGACGATCTTTTGTGTGGCCACTCCAAACAGGATTCCCGACGTTGTGGCCGATATTGCGACTGCAAACCACGCGACGAGTCCAGGCTCCCTATAGTTGAGGCGCAACGTGAGCCAAGCCGCGCCGAATATCAGGATTGCCAGCCCCATCCCGATGCCCATCTGCAGCTTCCACGTTGGAAAGTTGCTGATCGGAGCGCCAGGCGGGTATTTAAGGCTACGCTGTTCGGCATCGAAGAGGCCCCAAGATCCCCCGACGGTGCCCTCGATCTCCCGTTTCCAGGATTCGTCATAGGCCTCGAACAGATTGACACGAAAATTCTCGCGCTGGGCCAAGTCGAGGATTTCGGAGACCACCCGAGCTTGATTCACCGGCGACGGCAAGGCTGAATCGCGCATTCGTCCTGCACTTGGCCAACCTATTTCTCCGATCAGGATTTCCTTTCCTGGAAATTCCGAGGCTATCCGGCGGCGAATTTCGCCGACATGAGCGGCAGCAGATTCTGCTCGGATCGGCACATTTTCCCAATACGGCAGGATATGAACGGTGACGAAATCGACGGAGTCATAGAGTTCGCGGTTGCTCAGCCAGAATTCCCAGACATCGGCATAGGTAACGGGGACGTCGACCTGTGACTTGACTGATCGCAGTGTTGCAGCGAGATCAGAGGCCGTGATGTCCTTGCGCAGCAAGGTCTCGTTTCCAACCACGAGCGCGATGATCGTGTCGGGGTATTGCTTCGCGAGGCGAACCGCCGTTGATATCTGGGTCGAATTCTTCTGGCGGTCCTTGTCGAGAAAGATGCCCTGAATGACTTTCAGCCCCTGCTTGGCTGCGAGTTCGGGAATCTCGTCAAGACCGAGATCGGTCGCATAAGTCCTGACGCAGTTGGATATCTGAGCGAGTTGGGCAAGATCTTCCGCGATCTGCTCACGCGATACCTGCGTCGCCTGGGAAAGCGACGTCTGATGATTGCGAAAGGGAGCGTATGATATGCATTGAAGCTTGTTGTTCGGATCGATCGGCGCGCGCACCAAATCGGCCGGTAGGCCGAGCCACCACCACGCAACAGCGATAACGGCCAGCGATACCAGCGGAAGCGCCAACTGCGTGTGAAAGGAAACTTGGCGCTTTCGTCGTGCGGAAATGATTTGCGTGGCGCTTTCGAGGCGCGTGATCCGAAGGTCGTAGGCCTGCGTTTGTGGAAGTTCTGCCATATCGAGTGCGCGCTATCCCCATCAGGGACAATATAGCGGAGCGATCAATGGGCTGCTTGTGACGCGATAGCTCGCCCAAGTGCTGCGGTCTACTTATCCTGAAGGCGGGAGACGTATTCGGTCAAGAGCAGAATTCGCGTGCGCACCAGCGCATCGCGGCTACCACGAATGTCGTCATGCATTCACTCTGCCAGAGGGCCCTGCGAAAACTGTGAGCTGTATCGATCACCCCAGATCGGCATGTCGCTTGGTCCATGCCCTGCCACCTGCTCGCGGCCATCGATCATCCCGTAGACACGTGCGACTGGAAAGACGCCGCCGTTTTCCTTGGCAAGAGTTGTCAGGCTAGGAACGCGGCTCTTGAGAGCCGGCGCAAACGGACCCTTGCCATCTCCCAGCAATCCATGACAGGCAGCGCAGCTGGTCTGGTACTCCAGCTTTCCCGGATCGTAGATCTTCGCGTTGCTCTGTTGCGCTGGAGCGGTGCCGGAAAAAGCAGAGACCGCCGCCAGCAGCATGATCGACCAAAATCCGGAGTGCATCTGCTTCCCTCCTGTCGAATGAAGGGACAATGCTGCGGACAAGGCAGGCAGGTCTTGACTTGCGTCAAGATGGATCGTCGCCCCGTGAGGCGGAAACCAGCAAGTGTATGGGGAGGCATTCGTAGAGAGCAATATTCTGCTCTCCAACGAAGCGTTGCATTCTCGGCTCTTGCGAGTGCGCAGACCTGCTGACCGCCTGCGCACGAAAGTGCGTTTGCCATCCGATGAGCGCCCTCAGCTCGCCTGGTTACATTATCGCGGACGACAGCCGGCTGCATTGGTCTCGTCAATTGCCTTCAGGACAGGTCACAAAGCGTCGGCGCTGTCCGCGAGCGGTACTCGGTGGCCGCGGTTTCCGTAGGAATACGCAGCCGCCGGCAAAATTGTTCTAGATCAAATTTGCTCCGTTTGCTCCGTCCTAGCATTTCCAAAAATCTAGGGAGGTAGCGATGCTAGTCAGGACCAGTGCGGTATGCGCGCGCCCGCCTGCTGGGATGTTGTCTGCCTTGGCCGGTGGACAGATATTCTCCAGCGAATTCAGGTATCGCAGAGGCGAGGAAGTTTTCGGTGAGGGTGAGGAGGCGCAGTACGTCTATCAGATCCTCTCTGGCGCCGCGCGTACTTACAAGTTACTTCCGGACGGTTGTCGTCAAATCAATTCATTCCACCTCTCGGGTGACATGTTCGGCTTGGAGAATGGAGCGAGCCATCGCTTTACGGCAGATGCGGTTGTCGAGACCAACGTCAGCATCATGAAGCGGGTCAGTCTCCTGGACGCCATGACGCGGTACAGGACGGGACCAGGCAGCCTTCTCAGTCTTGTCACACGAAATCTTGTACATGCTGAGACGCACATGCTTCTGCTCGGCCGGAAGACCGCTCTCGAGAAAGTGGCCGCTTTCCTGCTTGAAATGGATGAACGGCTGACCCATCCGGCGGTCTTGACCCTGCCGATGAGCCGGCGAGACATTGCCGATTATCTCGGAGTAGCGCTCGAGACCGTATCGCGTACACTTTCGATCCTAAAGGACGAAGGCCTGTTGCAGTTCTATGGGCCCACGCAAAGGCGCGTCGTGCTGCTTGACCGCGAAGGGCTTGCCAGGCTGGAGGCACAAGGCTGAGTGGCGGTGCGGACATCGCGCAAAGTTCACATCTGGACTGTTGCAGGGGAGGAGGTTGGAATGACCATTCGTCTATTACTCCATGATTGCTCAGCGCCAGCAGATGAAGTCAGTAAATTGTATGGGGCCTACCGCAGGACGCTTCGCAGCCTCTACCTGGTCGATCGTGGCGATCCTGTTTGCGAAATTGTCGCTCGTCGGATCATCGAGATTGCCGAAGCGGGGGTTCGAGATCCAAAGCTGATATCTCGGATGGCGATCGAACAATTTGATGATAGCGGAATGAGTAGGAGGATCGGATGACCAATCTCGGCGGCGCATTCGCAAAGGCTCATGAGAACAACATTGATCGCTGAGCGCAATTACATCGAAGCCGAATCTTGGCGGAAAGGGCCGCACTCCAGGCGCTCGGCACGGCTGATGACCGCGGGCTGGCGGCGACGGTCGCCGGCATGCCGGAGCCACGAGACACCGTCGGTGCTGATTCTGGCTCGAAATCAATCGAATGGATCTAGCGCCTCGCGGAGCCCGGCGGCGGCCTAATGCTTACCCGGGGGCGTAAAGATTTGATTGGCGGGCGCGCGTTGGTCGGTCGGTATGCCAATGGTGATGAAGCCGCGTTCCATCGAGGTGTGGCAAGCGTTGCAGCCGTCGGTCAGGCCACGCATGGAGGCTGCAAACTTTTTGCCGTCGCCCGCCGTAATGGCGTCAGCGACCGACAGCAGGGGGTCTTTCATCGTCGTGACGTTACTGACCGGCACTCCGGGGTAGAATATGGCAGCTTGGGCCATGCTGTCGGTCAATTGACGCAGCTCAAAATTGGCCAGGTCCCAGTTCTTCGACTTGCCTGCATACCAGAGCTTTAGATGCTGGAGCTGTGCGGCATTCATGGCTTCGACCAAGCGAGGCGCAACCCTTGCGTTCGGCGAGGGTGGAAAGTCGGGCTGTGCAACTGCGACAGACGTCACCGTTGCCGAGACCGCCAGGATCGCACACCAATTCCGCAGCTTCATTTGACCAATCCCGTTTGACTGAAGAAAGACTATCAGCATGACGGGTAAGCCTGTTGCGCTGAATCAAACGAAGCGTCGGCCTCAGATCGGTCGGCCGCGTCCTCGCTATGCGGCTCAATCCTTGGCGTCCGGTTGCGCCTACTGTGAAAGTGTGGATTTCCCGGAGTTCGAGACGGCATGGGCTCAAGCTGTCGCCGGGTCCGGAACGCACTGCCATTCATCAATCGGGAAGCGGTTCCACATGCTGAATGACGTCCTCGTCCATATCCCGAGCGAGCGGGCTTTTCGGCCCGTCGTGGATGTTGCGGTCTCGCTGGCCTCGATGTTCAACGCTCATGTTGACGCGATTTCCACCAGCTATGTCATGGGCCGCACATCCTATGCGATCCCTCCAGTCAGAGAGCGGCTCGATGCCGAGCAGCGTCGAGCTGTCGAGTGCAGCCGGAGGGCACTCGAGTTGTTCGAGACGACGGCGAACGGCCGCGGAGCTTCATATGAGTGTCGTTCGATGGTCGGTCCTCCGGCTCACGTGAGCTCCAGTTTTGGCGAGGCCGCCCGCGTTCGCGACCTGACGGTCGCTCTGCCGCCGGGCGCAACAGATCAATCACTCGATGACGCGCTCACCACGGAAGCACTTTTCCAAAGCGGCGGTCCCGTTCTCTTCATACCCGCCGATTGGGCTGGCTCCTTGGCACTCAAACGTATCGGCGTCCTCTGGGATGGCAGCATGTGTGCCGGGAGAGCGCTCAGGGATGCCCGACCATTCCTGTCTCGCGCCCACGCTGTCGTGATCGTTGCGGTTGCCGGAAACAAGACGATGCCGACCGCAACCGGCGCAGGAAAATTGGGCCACCATATGGGGCGCGTCGGATTGGCCCCCGAGCTGCTCGAGTTGACAGTGACGCAATCTGACGTCGCGCCCTTGATCTTGTCCGCAGCCGGCGATCAAGAGTTCGACATGCCGGTCATGGGCGCCTACGGACATTCTCGAGTGCGGGAGGGGTTATTCGGCGGCGTGACACAGGACATGCTGTCGAGGATGCCGGTACCGACCCTCATGTCGCACTGACGGTGCGACTATCGAGATTGTGTGCCCGATTGCGCTCGTCGCTCCGTAGTCGATCATGGGCGCAACACCGCGGCCCCAACGAGCTTGCCGTCTCTCAAGCGAGCGAGTGCTTCGTTGGCCTTGGCGAGCGGGAATACCGTCGTGTGCGTCTGAATATCCGTTCTCGCCGCGGCGGCGAGGAAATCGATGCCGTCTTGTCGCGTGAGATTTGCAACCGATATGACCTGCCGCTCGCCCCAAAGGATATTGTAGGGGAATGACGGAATGTCGGACATATGAATGCCTGCGCAGACGACGCGGCCGCCCTTTCTCACCGCGCGCAGGGCAAGCGGCACCAATGCGCCAACCGGTGCATATATGATCGCGGCGTCCAGCTCGGTCGGCGGCCTAGCCTCGGAAGCGCCGGCCCATGCCGCGCCAAGTGAAAGCGCCAGCTGCTGCGCATCTTGATCGCCGCCCCGCGTGAAGGCGTAAACTGATCGCCCTTGGGCTCGCGCGATCTGCGCCACGATATGGCCGGCAGCTCCGAAGCCGTAGATGCCAAGCGTTTTGCCTTCACCGGCCATCACCAGGGACCGCCAGCCAATCAGGCCAGCGCAAAGCAGCGGCGCAATGGCTGCGTCATCACCGTGCTCGCCGAGCGGAAAGCAATATCTCGCATCGGCAACCAGGTGGCTCGCAAAGCCGCCGTCGCGGGTGTAGCCGGTGAACTTGGCGCGGTCGCAGAGATTTTCCTTGTCTGCCCGGCAGTAGTAGCATGCTCCGCAGGTGTGGCCGAGCCAGGGCACGCCTACGCGCATGCCCAGCACCAGATCCTCAACACCTTCTCCTAGTGCGTCGATGCGGCCGACGACCTCGTGGCCGGGAATGATCGGATAGGGAATATCGGGCAGGTCGCCATCGACGACGTGCAGATCGGTTCGGCAAACACCACAGGCGCCGACCTTGACCTGGACTTCGCCCGGCCCAGGGCTGGGGTCTGGCCGCTCTTGGAGGACCAAGGGCGCGCCCGGCGCTTTGAGAACCATTCCATACACGTTGCAAGCGCTCCATTATCGTGGCTTCGCCGACTTTGGCCTCCTCGGTCGAGAGGTCGAAGGATGCAGGTTACGCTCCCTCCGCCCGGCGCGTAACGGCCTAATCCAATTCAAAGGCGGAACGGCAATCCTGCTTAAGACCGGGATTCTGGTCGTTCTTCCGCAGCACGCAGTTACCGATGACGAGCGCATCCAGTTCGTTACCCATGAAGCAGCGGAACGCGTCTTCTGGCGTGCATACGATCGGCTCGCCGCGCACGTTAAAGCTGGTGTTGACGAGAACCGGACACCCGGTCCGCGCCTTGAAGCGCGTCAGCAGCAGATGAAAACGCGGATTTGTCTCTGCAGCGACCGTCTGGATGCGGGCGGAATAATCGACATGGGTGACTGCGGGAATTTCTGAACGTGCGATGTTGAGCTTGTCGATGCCGAACAGTGCCTGCTCTTCGACGCTCATGCCGCGCCGCCTCTCCTTTCTCACGCCGGCAACGAGCAGCATATAAGGACTGTCCGTATCGAGCTCGAACCAGTCGGCGACGTCCTCGCGCAGCACCGCCGGCGCGAATGGGCGAAAGCTCTCACGGTACTTTACCTTGAGGTTGAGTGTCTTCTGCATGTTTGGTGAGCGTGGGTCGCCGAGGATCGAGCGAGCCCCCAGCGCGCGGGGGCCGAATTCCATGCGGCCCTGAAACCACCCGACTGCGAGCTGATCGGATAGTGTTTCGGCCGTCGTTTCAATCATGTCGTTCTCGTTGAGGACGGCGAAGTGCGCGCCGCAAGCGGTTAGCCTGCGCTCGATATCGCTTTGGGAGAATTCGGGGCCGAGAAACGCTCCGGACATTCCGTCAGTTGCGGCAATGCTGCGCTGCCCGCTCCTGAACTGATGGAAGGCCGCAAGCGCGGCGCCGACGGCGCCGCCGGCATCGCCCGCGGCCGGCTGAATCCAGATCCGATCAAACTTGCCGTCGCGCAGGACCTTGCCATTGGCCACGCAGTTGAGCGCCACGCCGCCAGCAAGGCAGAGATTGCGCGCGCCGGTTCGGCTCGCGAGGTCGCGGGTCAATCGGAGCACCGCCTCGTCCAGCACGGCCTGGATCGATGCTGCGATGTCCATGTGGAACGACGTCAGCAATTGGTCGGACGAGCGCACTGGGCGGCCGAACAGCTTTGCGAACCGTTCATTGGTCATGGTGAGGCCGGTGCAATAATCGAAATAGGACATGTCGAGCCGGAACGATCCATCCGGCTTCAGGTCGATCAAGTGGTCCAGCATGAGCTGCGCGTATTTGGGCTCGCCATAAGGCGCCAAACCCATCACCTTGTATTCGCCGGAGTTCACCTTGAAGCCGGTGTAATAGGTGACGGCCGAATAAAGCAGACCCAGGGAGTGGGGAAAGTGGATCTCCCTGAAGATCTCGAGGCGGTTGCCTTCGCCCGTCGCCGCCGAGGTCGTCGCCCATTCGCCGACCCCGTCCATGGTGAGAACCGCGGCCTTCTCGAACGGCGAGGGGTAGAAAGCGGACGCAGCGTGACTTATATGATGCTCGACGAACAACAGCCGTTCCGCTGCAAAGTCCTCGTCGAATTCCTGAAGCTTGGTCCGCAGCAGGCTTTTCTGGAACAGCTTTTCCCTGAGCCACAGCGGGATTGCCATCTGGAAGGAGCGGAAACCTCGCGGCGCCAGCGCGATATAGGTCTCCAGCAGGCGCTCGAACTTCAGGAACGGCTTGTCGTAAAATACGACATGATCAATCTCAGAAAGTTTGGCGTCGGCAGCTTCCAGGCAGTAAGCGACTGCATGGCGCGGAAACGAGGCATCGTGCTTTCTGCGGCTGAAGCGCTCCTCTTGCGCTGCAGCAACGATGCTGCCGTCCTCGACCAGCGCCGCAGCACTGTCGTGATAGAATGCCGAAATGCCGAGGATGCGCATCGGTTCAGAACAGCGTGTAGATGAACGGTGCGACCACGGAGCCCTTCGTCAGCACGGCAAGCCCACCGAATACGACCATCATGATCAGGATGGGCATCAGCCAGAACTTCTTCCGCGCTCGCGTGAAACGCCAGAGGTCGACTAGAAATTCCATCATCAGAACTGGTCTTTCATTGTTTCCGGTGCTGGTCCCGGCGTGCGCGCAATCCAATAGCTCTCGGCGTCGGGCTCGCGTTTCAGCCGTAGGAGGTCTTTGCCGCGCTGCCGCATGACGAGGCCTGTCGGCAAAATTGTACCGTAGAAAAGAAGGCCCATGACGATCGGGTTAACGATCTTGTGCAAGAGCAAGCCAAGTTTCGTCCAACGACGGTTCAGGGGATGCAACAAGGACGGCCTGCTCCAGGCGACGGCACAAAGCATCCCCGCGGCAGACAGAGTCCACGGCCACAGCCGCCCGTGATGCCAGCCGTTCAGGAGGCTCAAGAGGGCGAGCGCACCGGCCATGACCCAGCCGAAAGTCCGATCCGAGCCCGGACCCGGTGCCTCGTCGCGGACGAGATTCTCGTGGGTTGCTTGCGGCATCGTAGCTCACCAAGCCTCCAAGGATAATCCAGGCGATTAGCTATTCTTGCGCTGATCACCTAGGATTCTATTGATCGAAAGCAAGCTCAGTCCTGAACTTGATGCATTTATTGAGGGATTGAGAGTTTCATTCCGGAGATTTTCATGAAGCCGTGGTTTCGCCGGCTGGTGCATGGAGCGTTGCTCTTCATCAGCTGGGGTGCGATTTTCGAGATCGGACTGCGGCTGCAGCAATATTTTGGGCCCCTGTTCGATTTGGAGATGGCGAGCGTCAACCTGAATTGGGAATCCAACGTCCTGAACCATAAGCCGGCTCCGGAAAACCAGAGCCTCTGCATTTACGGCGATGTGACCGGCTTCAGCTACCGGAGGCTCTTTGACGAGAACGGTGTCAGGGTAATCGACGACAAGGCTCTACTCGAGGGATGTAGCAAGCCGCCGTCGGTTCTGTTTCTCGGCGATTCCTTCATGGAAGGCTACGACGACGAGAACACGCTTCCGTATCACGTTGCACAATACCTCAAGAAGGAGCACGGGGTCTGTCTGAAGACCCACAATGCCGGATACACGTCTTATTCTCCGGCAATCTTCGTGCCCCAGGCAAAGAAGCTGCTGCCCATCGTACATCCCGATTATATCGTCGTCGACGTGGACGAGACTGATCTCTATGACGACTTCGCGCGCTATCGTAAGTTGATCGTCCGCAACGAGCGCGGACAGAACGTCGGCGTCAAGGCCTCACCCATCGGACACGAATGCAGCGTCGGTCTGATGAAGGCTCGTGAGCATCCCTTGTATCTGATGCGGCTCGCGGCGAAAGGCTGGCTCTCTCTTGTACGTATGCCGGCAGTGATCAGGCAAAGCCGACCGGATGACTTTGTTCTCTTCGGCTATTCGAAGGACCAAAGCGCCGATATCGAGGGAAAATATGCGGAACCGCTCGCGACGTTCCGACAGAACCTGCGGGAGTTGGCTGACGTCCTGAAGGGTTACACCGCGGATGGGAGTCGGGTGCTCTTCATTTTTCATCCTCATCTCGGGCACTTGAAGGCCGATGCCGAAGGGCATCTCTGGAACAATCTCGTCAGCTCTTCTGTCGAGAAGATGTGCATCGACAATGGCTTTCTGTTCTTCAATGCTACCGAGACGTTGAAGCGGCGGTTCGGATCGCGGCCCGAGCGGTTTTATTGGTCGCGCGACATCCATTTCACCTTTGAGGGGTTGAAAGAATATTCCAAAGCAGTCGCGGCTTTCATGGCCTCGGATATGTTCAAGCGAAGGGGTAGTGCGCTTGATGATGGCGACCGATCTCACGCCGCCACGGGGCTCGTCGTACCCTCCGCGGATCAACTGCAATGAGAAGGTCCGGACTCGCGTTCACGTTCGGGCCGCATGATCTTCATCCAGGGCAAGCAGCAGAGAGGCAACCCGATTGGCCGAAGCGGCCCATTCGGCGAGCTTTGCATAATTGTCGGTGAACCAGTTGAAGGCGGTTTGCACGATGACGAACGCGGCCGATGCCTGAACGACTTCGCCCAGGGTCATCGTGTCGGCGAGATATTTGGGAAGGCAAAGCAACAGGCCGATCACCGGAGTGACCAGCAGGCTGCTGTAAGTCACGAGCGTCATTCGCATCAACTGCCAGCAGTAGATCCGCCAGATGTGGATTACGGCCTTCAATGCCGCTCCGACGTCATGACGTCCATTCGGGTCCGCAAGCGATGCTGTGCTTTCGCCTCTTTCGCGAATATGAGTGCCGATTGCCCGGACTTCGGCCTCCATCCGTTTGTTTTCCTCGATGATGCGTGTCAATCGGCCAGCCGTGAGCCAGATTCCAATCGCGAGCAGCGCCGAATACGCGACGGCCGCGAGGACGAGGTAGCCGGGGATGGTCAGAGAAAGTCCGTGGACGTCGATTGTCAGGTCGCCTCCCACCGACCAGAGCACGCCTATGAAGGTCGCGATCGTGAGAAGCGATTGAAGTAGCCCGATCGTGAGATCGACCGGCAAGTCGGTTGCCACTTTGGCGTCCTCTGCGATGCGGTATTCAGGGGCCTGATGATCGCCGACGATGAAGCGAAGGCGGGTGTGACGGTCATCCTGGAGCCAGTAGTCGTAGAGCACATTGCTGAGCCATGCACGCCACGACCGCTGGAGGGTCATGCGGGCCCATACTGAATGCACGGCAAGGGCGATGCTGGCAGCCGCCAGCGGTGCGAACCGCAAGGCGTGGTGCAAAAGGTCCGTTCCATCTTTGCGCCCGACGGCGTCGAAAAAATCGCGGTTCCAGATGTTCAGTTCGTATTGTGTCAGGAGTTGCAGGATCACATTCGCGATCAACGTAATAACTAGCAACCAAGGACCAAAGGCGGGTGGCGCCCGCCAATAGCCCGAGGCGCTTCGCCAGAAGCGAAGTAGCAACTGCGTTTCATCGGAGTTGAAGCGCGTTCGTGTAAGCATCGCAGCGACACCCACAATAGGTTAGCCATCGACCACGGCCCGCAATTGACCTGAATCAACATCGGGTGGCGCGCTGACGGCCGGCGTTCACTCGACCCGGTACTGCGCAGTATCCAGGTGTTCGGTGCGGCCGATACTCGAGAGAACTAGAGTCGTACGCGGATCAACCCAGCTCGACACACGTGAAATGAAGTGTTGTCGGTCATCCAGATCCGTCGGATATGACCTTTGTCGGATTTAATCGTGTGCTGAGGCTTGCGCACCCATTCTTCGCCGCGCGCTTTTGTGTACCGACGCGGGCAGACATCGACCCCGGAACTGTCGAGGGTCCCGCGATCTTTGGCATCGGGTGGGGAATGCGGCTTTTGCCCGGGGCCTGCGCTGACAGCGCTCGGTTTCGGCTCGGCGCCCGCGTTCATCTTCGTAACCGCGATGTGCGTGGGCATGGTGCTCGCTCGCTTCATCACTCACCTGCCGTCGTTAACGCGTTTATGCCACGCCAGCCGATCCCCTCGAAACCTGACATCAGCAGAGAGTAAGTCGCATGGATAAGGACTATCCCGAGATCATCCGGCAGATCTCCGCCAACATGCAGAAGCTGCGCGACGACATTCCCGACGCGATGAAGGGATTTGCCGCGCTTGCCCAGGCCGCCACGCGCGATGGCGCGCTCGACAAAAAGACCAAGGAGCTAATTGCGCTCGCGCTGGGCGTTGCTGCGCATTGCGATGGCTGTGTTGGACTTCATACCGAAGCTCTCGTCAAGCTTGCCGCGACACGCGAAGAGGTCGAGGAAGCACTCGGCATGGCCGTCTACATGGGTACCGGCCCGTCGCTGATGTACGCCGCGGACGCAATCGCGGCCTACCAGCAGTGTGCGAATTGCAATCGCGTCGTTCCGTGAGAAATAGCTGAATTTCCGGTGTGAGCCACAAGCGGGAGCCGCGGGTGCGTTTTCCCCGACGCTTGACGATACCAGGGAGTAAGATCCATACGGGTCGTCTCAGCTCCACTGCCCTGCTAAATCTCTGCTCCCTTGATTTTGCTCAAATCGCACGATCCAGCGCGTGCTAGTTGCTCTTGTACTGTTGCAACTACTGGGAGAGCCAAAATGAGCAAGGGCATTATGGTTTGCTGTCTCGCTGGCGGCTTGTTCAGCGGAAGCGGAGTTGCGATTGCGGATACAATCGGACGTTACGAATGCAACGTTGTCGGCACGCAGGCGCCTGAGCCTATCGGTGATCGCAACGGACACACCCTGGTAAGTACGCAATTCTCATGCTTTGGCGTCGATGGCATCTTCAAGAATGCCGTTTATTCGGCGACAAACGTCACGGAGTGGGACGGCCCGGGCAAGGCAAGGCAGTTGCAGGCTGGCGGCGTTCATCGTACGGCGGGCGGATTGGCAGTTACCCAGATTGTGGAAGGCACCGGCTCGATGATCATGAAGGACGAGAAGCCGATTGGCGGGCAAAGTTCAGGGACGGCGGCCGTTAGATTTTCCTCCGGGACTTTGGCGCCAATTTCTGGGAAAACCCTCAAGTTCACGACAAGGACGACCGGGCTTGGTCGATTTGTTTTGGAGTTCTCAGAGTAAGGCTTGTCCCGTTTGCCGGGCGTCCAAGTAAAATCGCGGCCTATGTTCTGCCGCCGCGCTGGTGGCGTCTGCACAGCCAGCGCAGCAGCGCTTTGATCGAAATTGAGCACTACCGACGCTCGAGCAGCAGTCGGGCAAACCTTAATAGAGCGGTTCTGGCGGCGAAACCAGGCGGTCAGCTTCGGGCCAAAAGGCGATGTGAATGATGGCGAGACGTTGCTTTATCGAGCGAGCAAGGCTGACTGTGACGCTTGTGCTTTGAGGCCACGTTGCTACCCGGACACGCCTGCTCGAAAGGTACCTCGTTCGATTCGTGAGAGGGCCCGCGACATGGCGGGTGCGATTGCTAACTCCTGGGAAGGTCGAACATCACGACGACTGCGCAAGAAGGTCGAAATGTTGTTCGCTCACCTCAAACGCAGTCTCAAGCTGGACCGACTGCGACTACGTGGACCGAATGGTGCCCGTGACGAGTTCCTTCTCGCCGCCGCTGCCCAGAACCTCCGGAAACTAGCTAAGCTGGTCCCAATGCCGCAGCCAAAACCGGCCTGAGAGGTGGTCGGTTCGCGCTGCAATTTGCGGCCGCCTCCGTCGCGGACGACTTCTTCAACGGAATCGACCCAGAACGGACATCTCGCAAGAGGCGTGGTTGATTAAAACGAGAACGGAATGCTGGCGCGCCCACGCACCGACCAAACGAGGAAGTCATTGCCGAGGCCGCCCAGTTCACCTCCGACGCTCCCGCGAATGCCGCCTGCGACATCGAAGTTGAGACCTCCTGTCACACGCGCCGACCAACCCTGCACGAATTGCGTCGGCAGAAGGGGCGCCGTGCTGCTATTGTTGAAGTAGTAGTCCGCATATGCCCCGACATAAGGCGCAACCGTCATGGTCGCGCCAAAGAGCCACGGATAAGCGACTTTCGCGCCGCCGCTCGCCCGACCGCTCGAGAAATCGTAAGCGCTCTGCAACGTCCCAAGACTGTCGAGATACTGGTTGTCGTGCTCCCACAGGATATAGACCTTGGCCGAGGGCTCGATCTCCAGAAGCGCAATCTTGTACATTCCGGTCAGGGCCGCAGTACCGATCCAGCGGCTGCCGGGGAAGGTCGCTGAGGCCGTCCCTGACACGCCGTCATAACTCACACCCGAGCGCGCCAGCCCGGCGTCGAAGCGAATGCCGGGAGAGATTCGCCAGCCGAGGTACCCACCCACTGTCCAGCCGTCGCCCTTCAACCGGCCGTTGAGCGTCGTCGAGGAATAGTTGAAGTTCTCGTAGCCGCCCACCGCGCCGATGAGGAAGTCCGGCGTGAGGCGGCGGGTGACGCCGAATAGCGCATTCACCTGGCCACCCACGATATCGCCCGCCGAGAGGCCGGTATTCCAGCCGGTGCCGCGAATGTCGGCCCAGAACTGCCACTCCCGAGGCGCAGGTACGGGCCGAAGCGGAGCCTTGGCGGGCATCGGATTGCCGGCGTAAGCAAGCGCCCCGAACGTGTCGTTGATGCGCGCATTGTTGACGGGCGCATTGGTGGGCGCTTGCCCCGGATAGGGCGTCCCAGTCCAGAGCCCCGTCTCGCGCAGCACGCTTTCGCGCGCGCTCATGGTCGAGTTGAACTCGCCAGGTGTCCCGCGAAGGCCGGCTTGGGGCTCGGCCCCGAAGTTGATATGCATCCCCCCACCGGTCGAAGTGATCAACGAACCGCCGCTGTCGGAGAAACCGTCCGCGATCGCGCCACCGACGGCGCCCTCGAACGCAGCCCCGGAGGCGTGTGCCTCGACGTTGGTGACGGCAAGTTGCAGCGCTCGCAGCCGCGTGCTGTCTGCAGGTACGCCAACGACCTGGGTGAGCGGCACCGACACGCTGGCCGCGAAGCCGCCGCCTCCGGGGAAGCTTGCGGTGATCAAATGCGAACCGACCGAAAGCGTGGCCGTCACGAAGGTCGCAACCCCGCCCGTCAGGACTCCAGTGCCGATGGCGCCGCCCGCATCGAGGAAGGTGATCGTGCCGGTCGGCGTGCCGCCGCCATTCGCAACGGTTGCGGTGAAGGTCACCGCCTGACCGTGGCTGCTTGGATTAAGTGAGGAACTCAGCGTCGTGGTCGTTCCCGCGGTATTGACCGAGATGGTGGCGCTCGCCGCCGCGCTGGGCGGAGCTTCGTTGGACGTCACACTCGCGATGGTGTTGGTCTTGGTGCCCGCAGTTGTTGCGGTGACGTTGATGGTGATCACGCAGCTTCCACTCGCAGCCAGCGTCCCGCCGGAGAGCGACAGGCCGGCGCCGCCGGCTGCTGCGCCGGCGGTTCCGCCGCAGCTATTGGTCAGTGCGTTCGGTGTCGCAACCACAAGGCCAGCAGGAAGACTGTCGGTGAAGGCCAGACCAGTTAGCGAGGTCGGGTTGGCATTGCTGAGTGTGACGGTAAGAGAAGTCGTTCCCCCGATTGCGATATTGGCCGCGCCGAACACTTGCGAAACTGCAAGAGGAGTGGCCGACCCGACCGTGATGGTCGCGCTCGCCGCAGCGCTGGGCGGAGCTTCGTTGGACGTCACACTCGCGATGGTGTTGGTCTTGGTGCCCACGGTTGTTGCGGTGGTGTTGATGGTGATCACGCAGCTTCCACTCGCAGCCAGCGTCCCGCCGGAGAGCGACAGGCCGCCGCCGGCTGTAGCGCCGGCGGTTCCGCCGCAGCTATTGGTCAGTGCGTTCGGTGTTGCAACCACGAGTCCGGCAGGAAGAGTGTCGGTGAAGGCCAGGCCGGTTAGCGAGGTCGGGTTGGGATTGCTGAGCGTGACGGTGAGAGAAGTCGTTCCACCGACCGCTACACTGGCTGCGCCGAATACTTGCGAAACTGCAGGAGGTGTGGACGAGCCGACCGTGATGGTCGCGCTGGCCATGTTGCCGGCGCCGCCAAAGGAGCTTACGACAACCAAGTTGGTCTTCGTGCCATTCGACGTGCCTATCACATTGACTGTGACGGTGCAGGATCCGCCCGATCCGCTTATTCCGAGAACGGGATTGACGAAACTGATACTGCCGCTGCCTGCCACTGCGGTGGTCGTCGGAGGGCCCGCGTTCGTGCAGGACTCCGAGAGGCCGTTCGGCGTCGCCACCACGAGGCCGGCCGGCAAACTGTCGGTAAATGTAACGTTGGCGGCTGAATCAGTCGAACTGGTATTCGTTACGGTAAAGGTCAGTGTCGTCGAGCCATTCAACGGGATCGACGCTGCACCGAATGACTTGGTGAGAGTGGGAATTGCGGCTTGGGCCAATGCCGGGCCGGCAAACGAGAACAACCCCAGCACGACTGTCGCAGCCACCGCAACGCCGCGCGCCCATCCCCCCTTTGGGCCAACAAAAGTCTGCTGGAATCGCCCAGCCGCGCGAGCTTCGCACCGACGTTGCAAACCGGTCTCCGCATCATCAGCCCCAGCCGAGTTCCGCGAACTTCCCGATATCGCCAAGCATATATTCGCAAGGGACTTCCAACAATTCGTGCCTTACGCAATCTCTGCGGGAACTTTCCTTTTTGTTCTCCGATGTTGCGACAAAGGCACAGCACCCCTCAATGCGACGAGCGCCGTTAAGACGGTGACGCACTCTTTTGATCCTGCGGACCGCTCCAGCGCCCGCCATGATCAATGGAAGCTGGGCGCCCCGCCGATGCGGGAGACAATCTTGATGGCTTTGGTTGTGGTGACGATGTCAGTTTGTGGCCCAGGCTGTGTGATAACCCTTTTGTCGATTGGCAGGTGGAGAGGCCCGGGATCGGTTTCGCGGCTAGAGTTGGCTTCGATACAAACTCCCCTATGTCTGCATCGCCTCCAGCAGCGTTCGGCAACCCAAGATCGCTATTACGCGTTTCATATTGTAGGCGAGCACATTGAGCGCCATCTCGGTCGCAACCTTGTGCTGTCTTCGCATCAGGAAGTGCGTCGCACCCATCCAGGCCTTTATGGTCCCGAACGGATGCTCCGCGGTCTGCCGGCGCAAAGTCATCTTGTTGGGGTCTTGGTCGAGCCGCTGCTGAACCTTCTCCAGCACAGCCTCGTGCTCCCAACGCGCGATGCGCCGTTCGGGGCCAGTCGTGCACAGAGCTTTGAGCGCGCAGGTTTGGCAAGCGGTCGTCCAGTAACGGCGCAGCATCTTACCATCCTCGTAGCCGGTGAAGTGGTACGTCAGCCGTTCACCGGCAGGGCAGCGATAGATGTCCTCGGCCGCGACATAGATGAAGTCCTGCTTGCCAAAACGGCCTGCGGCCTTCGCTCCTGAGGTCAGCGGTTTTGGCAATGTGACCGTGATGCCAGCCTCCTCGCAGGCACGAATCTCTTCACCATCGTAGTAGCCGCGGTCAGCAACGGCATCGATCGCCTCGACAACCATCTCGTCACGCGCCTGCCTGGCCATGTTCGTGAGCTGGTGCCGATCGCTGCCCACGTTGGTCACCTCATGGGCCACAATGAGATGATGCTGCGTATCAACTGCAATCTGCACGTTGTAGCCCACAATGCCGGTGTCCTTGCCACTCGTCGCCATCGAGCGGGCGTCAGGATCGGAGAGCGAGATCTGCTTGTCCTCGCTCTTCATCATCTCCGCGTTGATCGCGTTGAGCCGAACGATCTCTTCCTTGAGCTTTTCGATCTTGCCTTTCAACCGCTCAACCTTCGCCTCCGGCACCGCATCGCCGTGGCGATCGGCGGTTTCAAGCTGTGAGAGGTAGCGGGCAATGCTCTCATCGATCCGCTCAAAACGCCTCTTCATCTTGGCTTCGGTGAAGTTCTTGTCCCGTGCATTGACAGCCTTGAACTTTGATCCATCAATCGCGACGCTCGCTGCACCGAACAGATCAAGCTTGCGGCATAGCGCGACGAACTCGCGACAGACCTCACGAATGGCCTTGCCATTGTCCCTTCGGAAGTCCGCAATGGTCTTGAAGTCCGGCGCCAGCTGCCCGGTCAACCAGATCATCTCGATGTTGCGCTGGCATTCCCGCTCCAGGCGCCGGCTCGACGGAATCCGATTGAGATAGCCGTAGACGTAGAGCTTGAGCATAGTGCTGGGGTGATAGCTGGGCCGGCCGGTCTCCAGTGGCTGGACACCCACGAACCCAAGCCTGTCGAGATCGAGACCGTCGACGAACACGTCGACCGCTCGCACCGGGTTATCCTCGCTCACATAATCGTCGAGCGATGCCGGGAACAGCGTGCTCTGCCCGCGACCCACCCCTTCAACAAAGCGCTTCATCAGATGCCCCGCAAAGTTGGGGAATCTTATCGCGCGAATCACTTCAAATAGAGCGTTTTCACACAGCCTGGACCCATTGCAGACCTGTGGCCGATCGTTTCCGCCGACGCAATGAGGCGACATGTCCGAAGTCGGGAATCTGAGCTTCCGAAATACAGGGCGGACCGAAGTAATCGCCCCCAACGGTTGGTCCGTTGATTATCCAAGGTCGTCGAGCGATTCGTGCAGCGCTTCATGCAAACGAATGATGTTTGTGCGATGCTTGTTCAGTTATATGCGACGTTATGGAGACTTGACAGGGAGTGATGCATGGCACTGGCCAACGCAACGCCCCAAGCCCTTGGGCCCTTAAGCGCATTGAAAGAGCATGATACCGGGATGATCCGTTTCGTCCCTCGATCGGGCGGAGCAGTTGTCGACGGCGTTGAGTGGAAAGCAGTGCGGGAGCGGCCGCTGGATGATGGCGGCCCAATCAATCCTTTCGAAGTGCTGCCCCTCGAATTTTCCAGCGTTCCGGCGATCGAACATCTGGGCCGCGTCGTTGACCGCTTTCCCCACAAGATCTGCGTTGATGACGGAACGAACCAACTGACATTTGAGCGGCTTCATTCCGTCGCGGTCAACTTGGCCAATCTACTCTCTGCGCTCGTCCCTGCAGGACAAGCAGTGGGGCTGATGATGCCGAACTGCATATGGCAGCCTGTTGCGATGCTTGCCTGCATGGCGGCAAAGCGACCTTGCCTTCCCCTTAACTGCCGTGACCCAGCTAGCCGAAACGCCGAAATTTTGACCGACGCAGGACTCACTGTCGTGATCGGCTGCGAGCAGGACGCTTCGCCGAGCTTGGCAAACCTCGCGGAGATACGCTGGATCGACATCACGAATTTGACCGACGAAGAAAATGGCGGCTCCGTCCCTTCCCCCGCGCACTCCGTCGATGAGCCGGCTCTCATCCTCTACACATCGGGAAGCACCGGACGTCCGAAAGGCATCGTGAACAGCCAACGCAGCATCCTCCAGCGCGTATTGCAGTACGTAAATGCCGCCCATCTGACCCACGAAGATGTGTTCTTCCCGTTGAGCGGGCCCACCACGATTGCCGGCTGCAGGGAGATGCTCGCGTCATTACTGATTGGTGCGAGGCTATATATTGCGGACATTGAGGCCCTTGGACTTCATGGGGTGCGGCAGGCAATTGGATTGGAGCGCGCTACGGTCATTTATTCCGTTCCCACGCTGCTCCGCGCCATGATCTCGGCCGGACATCACGACGATTTTCAGTCCGTGCGGATCCTCAGAATTGGCGGCGAGAAGGTCTTAACGGCTGACATCGAGTTTTTTCGTCAGGCAATGCCGCGCGCTTACGTTCAGATCGGCTACTCTTCGACGGAGACGACAGGCTCCCAGTGCTTCCCTCCAGCACAATTCGCCGAGGGAGCCATCGCGGCTCCGGCCGGGCGCCTGCTGCCGGGGATTTGGTTTGCCGTGGTTGGCGACGACGGAACTTCCGTTGCAGAAGACAAATGCGGCGAGCTCATCATATCCAGCCCCTTCGTAACGCTCGGGCGATGGGAAAAGGGGGGACTGGTTCCATCTCGCAGTGATCCCACCGACCCGAAGCGTCGGATACATGCCACAGGCGATCTCGTCATGTTCGATGATCGAGACGTCATGCACATTGTCGGTCGTAAAGACCGGCAGATCAAGGTCAATGGAAGACGCCTCGAACCCGCGGAGCTCGAGGTTGCGGTTCGCCGCATTCCACACGTGGCTGACGCGGTCGCCGTCGTCACGGTTGCGAGTGAATTGGTGATCTTTGTCGTTCTTGAATCCAACTCCGGAATTGTATTCCCAGGCGCGATCTGGGAAGCCATCCGCAGAACCGTTCCGGGATCGCTTCACCCCAAGCGAATACATGAAATAGCGAACATCCCTCGACTTGAGGGCGGCAAGATCGATGTCGTCGCCCTGCGTGCCCAGGATGAAGCTTTCGCCGGAACCGGTCTCGTCTCGCCCGCACGGCAGGCACCAGATGAACTCCGTTATGCGTACTCGGCAGTCGAGCAGGGATGGAAACGGGTGCTTGGGACGCGGAGCGCGGTGGGGTCGTGGGATGAAGCGGGAGGAAATTCTCTGCAGCTTCTCCAGCTTGTCATGGAATTGGAAGACCGAATTGGCAGGCAACTTGACCTGAGGGCATTTGCATTGGACGCGAACGTCGCCCGTATGGCTGCCGCGGTAGCACGCGCACTCGGCGAGAATGCGGATCTGGATTGTGACCAATCAAGCAAGCCGCCGCTGTTTCTGGTGCCGGGTTCAGTCGGCCTCGGTCCGAGCCTAATCGCTTTCGGGGCCACGTTGGACGATGTGGCCCAAGTCACCACCATCCGATATCCGGCACTGAATGCGCTGTTATCCGGCCAATCAGAAGTCGCAGACATTGCGGCTGCAGCCATGGAGCAGATCTGCCGCGTCCAGCCCAGTGGCGACGTAAGGCTTTTGAGTTATTCGCTGGGAGGTGCAGTTGCTTTCGAACTCGGGCGTCGGCTCATAGCCCAGGGTAGGAAAGTAAGGTTCTTCGGCATACTGGACACCAATGTGGGAGATGAATTTAGCGGTTACGCGGAAACAATCAGCCGGACGCTTCAGCGCATCCGGACTCACCGAGTTACCATCTACAGGATGCTCTGCCGTTCCTTTACCAAGGTCATTGTACGCTTGGGTCGAGAGCAACTGCTCCGTCGCGTGCTCGAGTTCAGGCAATGGAAGCTCGCTCCAGCTACCCACTTTATGCTCACGCTGGAGACAGAGGAAGTTTTGCGTATGCGCGCGTTTCGGGATTGGGTCCGTCAAGCCCATGAGCAACTGCCAATCACCGGCACGCTTTTCTCCTGTAGACGCCCCCATGTCGCTCCGCGCATGGGCTGGGATCGGCTGGTGGAGCGAGTGGAGGTCATTCCAGTCAGTGGCGAACACCTGGACCTCATCGTTGAACCACATTTGGCAATCAATCAGCCGCTGATCGAAAGGGCTCTAATCGCAACCTACCGAACGTCGGCGATCCGCTAAGCGAGCTGAAAAGTGGGTCGTCTAACGGGATGCCGGCGATTGCAAGCGACCTCGTACGGCTTGGCATAGGGACGGAAGCGCCAACGACGCACCGCCCTATAGATATGGGACTGCACCAGGTAGCCGCCCGGCTGCCAGACGTGCATGCGATTTTTGCAACCGGTGAACAGCGGCTGCGTCAACAGCTTGAGCAGTTCCTCGTCATCGAACGCGTCGCGCGGCAGCGGTGCCAGGTTCTCCGGATTGATGCACTCAAACGTGTAGCGCACGCCGCTGTATTGCTTCTCCCTGGTCCAATCGATGAACTTGTACAGGCCTCCCCAGTATCTGCTTTTGATCGTGGTCGTGGTGACGCGGGTGAGCTCGGACCAGCCGCGCGCTTCCGCGTACTTGAAGCGCTGGTAGAGTGTTTTTGCAGCCTCGCGCGGGATGTCGTCGCGGTTCGGGACATCGGGCAGCGCCTCGTCGAGCAACTTCCACTTGTCGTCGGTGAGCTCGTTCATTCGGGGATCGCCAAGGAAGTCGATCGCGAACTGCACGACGGCCTCCGCCTCGCCACGGCCCTTCATCGTGTGCTGGCGCTTCCGGCTGGCCGGCCGCAGAAATTCCTGCAGCAGCGAGGACATGCGATCGGAATTGCTCGTGGTCGGATTGTCGGAGTTGGTCGGCTGGGCCGGGGCAATGATCGCGAGCGGCGCGATGGACGGCGCGACGGGGCGACATTGGCCGGCACCAATTGGGCCACGCGCTGGGCCACTGCGTCCTGAACGAGCCGATCGATCATGGCGATCGGATCGAAGGCGTCGGGCCGGGCGGGCAAGGCCGTCTTCGGCCCCGGCGCGCAGCCTTCGTTAGTTGCTTCGGTGGCCTCGTGGCGGCCGGCTTCGTAGGAACGGCGGACGTTGAGCCGGGCGATGTTGGTCTCGGCGGTCTTGTTCTGGTTGACGAAGTCGACCCAAAGGGTCGGCATCTGGGGAAAGCGCATCGGGTAGGCGTAGCCGCGTTCCTGCGCCCGCGTGAGAAAGCGCCGTACCTCGTGCTCGAAGGCGCAGCGCTCGGCCAAAAGCCGCTCGTCAGTCGGCGAGCCGCGGCCAACATAGGCGCGCAGCCGTACGTCGAGCACAGTTCCCATGGCTTCCAGGTCGGGAGCCTCGATCAGCTCCTGTACCATCCCTTCGTCTCCTTCTTAGGTGTCTTCATCATTCAAACTCCTGATTTGAGCTAGCAGTGCCGCGGAGCGGCGGGCGTGTGCCGGCAGGACGAAACCTGCCGGTCCGTTCGGTTCAGTCCGAACAGAACTGAGGCCGGGTAAGGGAGCCGGCGGTTGTTGAACGGGAAGAGGTCGGGGCAGGCCGCCAAACGAGCCGGTTTCTTCCTCGTTCTGTAGGGCATTGCAGGCCGATGCAGGGCTCGGCAGGGGCATGCAGGACCGGCCGAGGTGGCGGTGCGGCGGCCGGCGCGTTCGCGCGCACGGCTCAGGGCGCTGGTAAGAGTCCCATCCGGCAGGATCGTACCGTCCCTGCGCGTCACGCCGGCGGCCGCGAGCACCTCGCCGATATCGACCGCGGTCGCGCCATTGGCGGCCAATCGCTCGAACAGATGCAGGTTCTGATCGAAAATGTCCTGAAAGCGGATGCGGCCAAATATGTTTTTGGCACGCCGCCCAAGCGTGATGAGCTCGTCACGGAGCTCCCACGGTAGGCGGTTGAACAGGGCTTTCCGGTGCGCCGTGGATGCCTCCTTGCTCATGCGGGCACCCAGAGCGAGAGGCGGCCGTTTCCACGAACCTTCCAGGAAAGGCCGAAAACCCGCGCAAACGAGGCTTCACCGGACGTAACGAGCTGGAACGAATGTGAACCAAAATCAAGGGGATACGCCGGCGCGGCGAACCTTGACATGGTAGGGGTCACAGGTTCGATCCCTGTCGTGCCCACCATCCTTCGCTCGCGATAGCGAGAGAAGGATGCCGCGCCGAAGCCCAACGGGCGCAGGCGGGCTGAAGCCGAGGGCTTCGGCCAGTAAGCCACCGAAAATTTCAACGTGAAGCGTGTCCGGCGAATCTCGCGAGCGAAGACGGACTGGAACGCGCCCAAGACCGACCACGTCGCCCTGCACAAGGGCAGGGCGTTGCGATTGCTGCGAAGCTGAGCTCTTAGCGCGGATGCTGCATCCCGCTATTTCAGTTCCGTGTTCGCCACCGGCATGATGGAGGCGACGTGCCAGCCGTTCGCATCCTGAACATAGGTCTGGCTGATCAGAAATGTATTCTGCTGGGGCGGCTTGCCGGGAAGGGCGCGGGTGAAGACGATCGGGACGAGGATCTGCATGACCTCGTTCGAAATCACGGCAACGTGGAATTTCGACATGTCGGGTTCGAGCTGCCAGGTGCCCTCGTAATACGCCTTGAAGCGGGCTGCGACCGCATCACGGCCTCTCGTCTCGATCCCCCGGGCAAACAACAGCGTGCTCGGCGAATTCCAGAGCATCGCCTTCACGTCGTCCGCGTTGTGCGCATTTTGCGCGGCGATGAATTTCTCGAAGGCGGCTCGTGCCTCGGCATCGTTCGCCGCGGCCTGCGCGGGTCCGGCTGACCCGACTGTCGCGGCGAGGAGCAGCGCCGCGGCGGTTGCCGCAAGGCGACGGTTTCGTGTCAATGGTCGTGGACGGGTGCTGCCTGGAGATATCACGGGTCGGATCATGTTCACCTCTCGCCGTTGGCTGGTGGCGTTTGAATGGCGATCGTCATACCATTTGTGGCTTCGTCGACGTTTCCCGATCGCACGATCGGCGGTCACCGTGACATCACGGATGCGTTGGCAAAGGCCCTCGGATGTCGCGGGGACGCAACGGGCAAGCTCTCGCCGCCAACGCCAGGTTGAGCTATCGTCTCGCGGTGCCGTCCGGCCCGACGGAGCCAACCGGCGCGATGGATCACGGTGAGGGGAATGCGCATGATGCGGGTGACCTGTCTGGCCTTGGCGATGCTGGCGCTGTTCGCGTCGCACGCGGATGCCGCGATCATCGACTGGCAGGCCGAACTGCAGCGCTGCCGCACGCTGCGCGAGAACGTCGCGCCGCTGCTTCAGGCCGGTGAGGGGATTTCCGCCGTCGGCCGCTCCAACAGGTCCGTCCGCCGCTGCATCTGGATCCAGCGCATGGCGGTGCGCAAGAAGATCCCGGGTGCGGAGGTGTGGTAGCCGACGCGCTCGTTAAGCGGGCTTGCTCGTCCGACTGAGCAGCGCGTCCTTCAGTCCGGTCGGATAGAGGTGCGGTCCGCCCGCGACATCGAGATCGGCGAGGTCGAACCAGCGGGCGACGATCTGCTCGCCGTTATCCTCACGGAAATCGATGCGGTCCTGGCCGCTGAACGACCCGTCCGGAAACGCGACCTCGGCGATGAACATCACCTCGTGGCCAGTCGATCCCTCGTGCGCGAAAATGTTCTCCATCACCAGCGGCTCCCCCGTGATGGTGATGTCGATGCCGAGCTCCTCGTGAAACTCGCGCAGGAGTGCCGCCCGCCAGCTCTCGCCGAACTCGATCTCGCCACCGAGCGGGCGCACACCGTTGATCCGCCCCGCATCGTCACGCACCTCGGCCGCCAGCAGCCGCCCGTCCCGCCAGTGCAGGCCGATCGCGACGACGCGGATGTGGGGATGCGGGCGCCATGTGGTCATGGGGCATGGTTATCGCGCGCGCCGCGGCTGCGCAATGCGCGTGGGCGAGGTGTTGTCGGGCCGGAACCGCATTGCCTTCAGCATGCAAAGCTTCGCAGCCTTGATCCGTGAGGCCCCGCCTGCCATTGTCCTGTCATCCGCCCCGGGGCGACGAGCCCGGTGAGAGATGCTGATGGGGCGTTCGGCGACATGTGTCGCTTCGGACGTGAAGAGAAGGCCCGTTTTCGAGATGAGCAGCGTGAACAAGCCCGGCGGCAACTATTTGCCGGTGATCATTCATGATGGAGTTGCCTATGTCAGCGGCCAGCTCCCGCGTCGTGGCGAAGACCTTCTGTATGCGGGCAAGGTCGGCGCAGATGTCGATATCGCGGCCGCGCAGCAGGCCGCAGCCCTCTGCGCCGATCTCTGCATTGCGGCCATCAACCACGCAACGGGTGGAGAGGACAGGATCGTCCAGGTCCTGCAGCTCGTCGGATACGTCGCTTCAGCGCCTGGATTTACCCAGCAGTCGCAAGTCATGAACGGGGCCTCCGACCGGCTGATCGAGCGCCTCGGCGATCGCGGCCGTCACACGCGCACGTCCGTCGGCGTCGCCGAGCTGCCGCGGGGCGCTCCGGTCGAGCTGAGCATGATTGCCGCCGTCCGGTCGTAGCAGGCCGCCTTATGTAACGAGATATCTGGCGACCGCCGCCTCGTCCCATTCAATGCCGTTGCCGGGCTCCTCGCCCGGCAGTGCAAAACCGTCCTTGATCGCCAGCCGCGTCGCCAGCACCGCATCGGCCCAGTCGACATATTCCAGCCAGTGCGCGGTCGGCGTCACGCAGAGCAGATGCGCGCTGACTTCCGAGAACAGGTGCGTGGACATCTCGATGCCGGCGGCGTGCGCCAGCGCCGCGGCGCGGAGCCAGCCGGTGACGCCACCAATGCGCTGCACGTCTGGCATCACGTAGTCGCAGGCTTCCGCCGAGAGTGCGGCCTGCATCGAGAAGGCGCTGTCGAAATTCTCGCCGATCTGGACCGGCGTGCGCAAGGCGTCCGCGATGCGGGCGTTCCCGGCATAGTCGTCGTGGCGGATCGGCTCCTCGATCCAGCTCAGCCCTTCGTCGTCGAGCATCTCGCCGCGGCGGATCGCCTCCGTGACGGTCAGCGCCTGATTGTAATCGCACATCAGCGTCACCTCGTCGCCGACGGCCTTGCGTACCGCGCGCACCACGGCGAGATCCTCGCGCGCATCGGGCCGGCCGACGCGGATCTTTGCGGCGTGAAAACCTTCGGCCAGCAGCTTGTGGGCCTCCTCCACCGCGGCGCCGGCAGGCATGATGCCGAGCCCCTTCGAATTGTAGGCACGCACCGGCTTCGGCGCGCCGCCGAGCAGGCGCGCGAGCGGCAGGCCCTTGCTGCGCGCCAGCGCATCCCAGGCCGCCATGTCGATGCCGGATTGCGCCAGCCGCTGCAGGCCGGCGAGGCCGAGCAGGGTGAAGCGCTGGGTCAGCTTGCGTTCGATCTCGAACGGCAGCAGCTCGTCGCCGGCGAGCAGCTCTGACATTTCCGTGACCATCGCGGTCAGCGGTTTCAGGGCCGACGGTGTGATCGAGAACAGATAGGCATGCCCCACCGCGCCCTGGTCGGTCTCGCAGTCGATCAGCACCAGCGGCGCCTTTGCCACGGCCCCGGTCGAGGTTTTCAGCGGCAAGTTCATGGGCACGATCACGGGGCGCGCGTTGAAGCGCTTGATACGGATGTCGGTCATACGGAGGATCTCCCGGCGGAGTGAATGCAGGTTCATGCTCGATCTTAAACATTCGTCGTGAAACGAAAAGCCGTCTCGTCCGACCACCATAAAATGGGGTTGCGCGGGGGCGCGTTTATTGGCTCTGTGCGCCCCGATGTTGTGCCGCAAATCCTCCGGATTTGCGACAAAAACGCACACAACGGAGCCACGACGTGAAACAAGAGATCTCCGAAGAACAGCGCAAGAGCGGCATCCTGATGGGGGCCGCGGTCGCCTTCCTGCTGCTCGCTCTGCCGCTCGCGGTGTGGCTGGACCTGACCGAGCTCTCCAAGACGGCGCTGCGCCGGCAGGCCATCGATCTCAATTCGGTGATCACGAGCGTGCGCAGCTATTACGCCTCGAACGTCGTGGGGCGCGTGCTTGCCAACCCCAACGGCACCACCCGCGTCGTGCACAACTACGAGTCAATTCCCGGCGCGATCCCCATCCCGGCGACGCTGTCGCTCGAGCTCGGCCGGGTGATTGGCGCCCAGCAGGAGAACATCACCTATCGCTTCGTCTCGGATTTCCCGTTCCAGAACCGCGCCCCGCACCAGCTCGACAAGTTCGAGAAGGACGCGCTCGATGCGCTACGCAAGGATCCCGAGCAGAAGATCGTCGAGACCGAGACCTCGCTGTTCAACGACAAGGTCCGTCTGGTCGCGCCGGTGACGATGGGCCCGGCCTGCGTGAGCTGTCACAACAGCCACCCCGAAAGCCCGAAGAAGGACTGGAAGGTGGGGGATGTCCGCGGCATCCAGGAGGTGATCATCGCCCAGCCGATCGCCGCCAATATCTTCTCGTTCAAGTTCCTGCTGGCCTATTTCCTGATCGCGGCCGGCAGCGGGCTGTCGTTCCTGTCGCTGCAGCGCCGCCAGGCGCGCCGCATCAAGGGCATGAACAAGGAGCTCGAATCCGCCAACGACTTCCTCGCCTCGCTGTCGATGAAGATCTCGCGCTACATCCCGCCGCAGGTCTACAAGAGCATCTTCTCGGGCCAGAAGGACGTCACCATCCACACCGAGCGCAAGAAGCTCACGATCTTCTTCTCTGACATCCAGAATTTCACCGCGACCGCCGAGCGGCTGCAGCCGGAGCAACTGACCCAGCTCCTCAACGAATATTTCACCGAGATGTCGGCGATCGCCCATGAATATGGCGGCACCATCGACAAGTTCATCGGCGATGCCATGCTGATCTTCTTCGGCGATCCCGAGACCAAGGGCGATCGCGCCGACGCGCAGGCTTGTCTGCAGATGGCCTGGCGCATGCAGCAGCGCCTCGCCGAGCTCAACGCGAAATGGCGCGCGTCCGGCATCGAGCAGCCGTTCCGCTCGCGCATGGGCATCAATTCCGGCTATTGCAATGTCGGCAATTTCGGCAGCAGCGACCGCATGGACTACACCATCATCGGCGCCGAAGCGAACCTCGCCGCGCGCCTGCAATCGATCGCCGAGCCGGGCGGCATCGTGCTGAGCTACGAGACCTTCGCGCTCGTCAGCGACATCGTTCGGGCCCACGCGCTGCCGGCGATCACGATGAAGGGCATCAGCCGCGAGGTCATTCCCTATTCGGTCGACGCGCTGAACGATGCGGCGGCGGAAAAGAGCGGCGTCATCACCGAGCGCGCGCCGGGGCTCGAGCTCTATCTCGATCCGGCCGTGGTGAAATCCGGCGATGCGGCACGCGTGCGCTCGCTGCTGGAGAGCGCGCTGGCTTCGCTGAAGCCGGTGTGAGGGGGCCGCTCGCGAGTATCTTCTTTCTCGTCGAGAGAGTCCCCGTGCGGCACCCCTCTCCCTAACCCTCCCCCGCAAGGGGGGAGGGAACGCACCGTTGTCGTGGCGCGAGTTCGTTCCGTTCAATTGCGACGATGCTGAATGCGACGATGCAGTGAGGCACAGCGCCGCGGCACACTCGGCTGCGCTCCCCCCTTGCGGGGGAGGGCGGGGGAGAGGGGTGGCCCAGCAAACGGTCTACCCGAAGCACCTCACCTTGCCGCGCCCTCCGTAAACGCCGTCTCGATCACCTCGCCGAACGGCTGCCAGGAGCGGCCGTCGAATTGCACCAGCCGCATCTGCTTGATCGGCAGATAGCGGTCCGGCGAGGTGTTCATCCTGATTTTGGGCAGCGCGAGGGAGGGCTGGTAGGCCTTCAGCGACGCCGCCTGCCGCATGATGTTGTCGCGCGAAAGATCGTCGCCGCATTGCTTCAGCACCTGCGTCAGCGCCTCGGCCGCGGCGTAGCCATAGACCGCCGCGCTGTTGTTGGTGCTTTCGACCTGGTGATACCTGTCCATGAAGGTGAACCAGTCCTTCATGGCGGGATCGTCCTTCCATGCGGGATCGCTCGGGTCCTTCAGGAAGGCTGCCGAGATCACGCCGGCCGAATTCTCCAGACCCGCGGGCGCCATCGCATTGGCGATCGACGCCGAAGCGTCGTTCACGATGACGACCGGGCGCCATTTGAGCAAGGCCGCGATCTGGATCACCTTGGAGGCTGTCGACGGCACGCCGAGAAAGACGAAGATGTCGGCGCCGGTGCGCTTGAGGATCGAGACGTGTCCTTCGAGATGCTCGTCGTTGATGTCGAAGGCGATGTCGACGAGGATGTGGCGGTTCAGATCGCCGAGGCCTTCCTGGATACCCTTGTAGAGCATGCGGCCGAACTGGTCGTTCTGCCAGAGCACCACGATCTTCTTCTGCGGATAATAGGCCTGGATGTAATTGGCGTAGATGCGCCCCTCCGACCGGAACGACGGCTGCCAACCCATGGTCCAGGGAAACGCCTTGGCCTGGCTCAGCTCCTCATCGCCGGAAGCGACGAACAGCTGCGGGATCTTCCTCTCGTTCAGATACCAGCGCGTGGCGATATTGCCGGGCGTGCCGAATGATCCGAACATCAGGTGCACATCGTCCTTCTCGACCAGGTTTCGCGTCAGCTCCAGCGCGGCCGCTGGATCGGAATTGTCGTCGCGCGTGATGAAGCGGATCTTGCGGCCGTTGATGCCGCCGCGGGCGTTGACCATGTCGAAATAGGCGGCCTCCGCCTTGCCGATCGCGCCGAATTCCGAGAGCGGTCCCGAATACGGCATGACATTGCCGATGCGGATGTCGTTGTCGCTTGCTGGTTGCTCGGTGTGCTGCTGCTGTTGCGACATCGCCCCGAGCGACGCGAGAGCGGCGATCAAAACGAACAGCATCCTGCCGGTGACGCGCATGCTCGACACCTTATCGTTGGCCCCCAACGAGGTCGGCTCAATCCGCACCCAAGCGAATTGATCTACGTCAAGCGTTTGGCGATCGTGTGGCTAGGTGGTGCGCTTCAAAGTGGCGCACGGCAGGCTGAACGAAACGGCAGGCGTGTTGACCGGGCTGCTACGGTCTTTGTGCGTGGCGTTTCTCTGATCGAGAGAGTCCCCGTGTGGTACCCCTCTCCCTAGCCCTCCCCCCTTGCGGGTGTTCAGACCGGGGAGATAGTGGACGGGTGTTCGGAGACATCGTGGACACTTTCGAGCCGTCCGTCGAGGGGCCGGATGTCGGCGGTTGCAATCGTCTGGGTTCTGAAAACGACGTCGAAGACGCCA
>JAESFI010000067.1_pt1 | contig 142662 bp, 107 predicted proteins | sample 9269361 | NCBI WGS metagenome assembly JAESFI01 (sample SAMN14504119, study PRJNA617095) | algae metagenome | isolation source: Brasilonema angustatum HA4187-MV1 and co-occurring heterotrophs from moss... | place: USA: Manoa Valley, Honolulu, Hawaii | collected 2009-07-20
AATTTTTCTAGCCCGTTCCTGACACCGCCCATTAGAGCGAAGCGTCATCCGGTTCGCCACTTGGGACGAGTAGTCGAGGTTTTGGGATTGAGATATTTATCCTCTTTTTTTGGCGAAGGTATTGATAAGTATTTTAGTTTATTGTCCTTCACAGACAGCTTTCAATAACTTAAGGCTAGCCGGAGAGTTTGCTTCAATGAGGGTGCGATTGCGCAAAGCGCAGACGCTAAAAGCCTATCGCCATTTTCTGACTCAACGAACCACCCTGGCTTATCGTTCGTTGGAAAAGCATTAGGATTTTTTCTGACTTGACCACGGTAGCACCAGCTAGTAACTCCCTTTCGCACCTGAGCGCCGCTGCGAGTCAAAACACGATAGTGGAAAATGGTTCGCCCGGTTCCGTTATTGTCAAAACTCAGCGTATCGCCATCATTCGTTTTGCCCAAATCAATCCAACGGGCGATCGCTGGTGAAGTAAGGGCTATTAAGGCGATCGCCCAAAGGGCTGACGCTCCGCCATAATTTCATGTAGACAATAAAAAGTCCTGAACCGCATCAACCACAGCTTGTGGGTACTCCTCATGCATTCCCAACGAACCAGGAAGAACGACTTTTTGTACTCCGTTTAAACCTGTCAAAGCATCCATTTCTGCACGGGACTTGGAAGGACTAGATTCTCCAATGACTACCTTCAACGGGATAGACAAACCTTGAACAAGTGTTAAAAAATCAGCTTGGTTGTCTACAGGATCAAGAGTACCAGTGACAAATGCAGCAGGAGCATATCTTGCCCCGCTTTGTTGGGTATTGCGCCATTTATACTGAATGAAGTCGGGCGTGAGTTTAGCCGCATTAACGTAGACGTGGCGACGGTACATAAACTTGAGGAAAGAAGGTAAGGTGTTGAGCTTGTAGAGAAATTGACCGATGAAAGGCGATCGCACCAAATCTTTGACCATCCCTCTAACTTGCTGATTTACCCCCATCACACGCAGGGGACCGCGCCAAGTCGGACCTACCAAAACTATACGGGAAAACACTGATGGTAATTGATTTGCCAGTTGCAGAACGTAACCTGCACTATGACCTGCTGCAACCACTGCAACTGGCGTATCTAATACGGATGTGACAAAATCTTTCAGAAATTGCTGATATAAAGCTGGTCCATAATTGACCGCAAAACGTGAAGATTGCCCAAAACCAGGCCAATCCACTGCCACGACTTGAAAATGAGCAGAAAGCAACTTGCCTATTTCGCCCATTTCTGAGCGCATCGAAACAGTACTGAAAGCCGGGAGTAGCAATAGCTGTGAACCTTTTCCTAAAGTTTCATAGGCAATACGCAATTGTTGGTTTTCGCACTTCCAGAAATATTCTCCAACAACTCCACCAATCTCACTTTTGGAAGATGCAGATAGTACGTTAGTTGACATGACAAAATATTTTATTATTAGATTTGGCTATTTGAGTTTTCTTATAAGTCAATAGTCTATAGTTGTATAGTTTTCTACTATCGACTATTGACTATTAACTATATGTTAGTCCTTAACGTTTAACTGAAATTCCAAAGCTTTTGTTTGCATTGTTTTAAAAATATTGTAAAATCCATTAGCTCTGGAGGGCGTTAGGCTGACATTTAGACCAGTCTCTTGAATAAAATCTGGAGTCAATTGCACAATTTCACCAGGGGTTAGTCCATTTAACCCTTCGACCAAAAGCCCTACTAATCCTTTGGTTAATTGAGAATCTGAGTCTCCCTGGAATATAAGTTTACCGTCTTCTGAAGTTGCTGTGATATAAACTTGGGAAACACAGCCAGAAACTTTGTTTTCTGGTAGTTTGTCAGCTTCTGGAAAGTCCTTGAGTCGCTGACCATACCAGATAAGCTGTTCGTAACGTCTTTTGGGGTCAGAAGCCCGTTGAAAGCGTTGGACGATTTTAGCAAGGCTTGGTGGCAAGGAATCAATGGTAGAGGTCATAACAGAGGTCGGAACAATAAATCTACATCTTCTTGAGTTTAAATTATCTTCACAATAATAGCTCCTTGAGTGTGTTGTGAGCATAAAGCCCTATTTGTTCCCTGTTAAGCGTTCCCTGTTAAGCGTTCCCCATTTTCCAGACAGGAGGAGTATAAAAAATTTATATTAAGCATTAACAATAAATGTTAATTATTAATTCACAAATAAACACCGGATTCAATTTGTTGATAATTAAATTTACATGAATATCTTCGATTTTGCTCATTAACAATTTTAAGGAGAAAGTCAGTTGTTAACATCTACTTTACTAGTAACCAGTTTCGCTAGAACCCCCTTGGAATGGAGTCCTATAGTCGGACTAATTATGATCCTGTGCAACATAGCTGCCATTGCCTTTGGCAAATCTACCATTAAGTATCAAAGCGTTGGTCCAGAACTTCCTTCACCCAAGTTTTTTGGTGGTTTTGGTGTACCTGCACTTTTGGCAACTACTGCTTTTGGTCATGTTCTAGGTGCTGGTGTTATTTTAGGGCTACATAACCTTGGTAGGCTGTAGATTGTTGCCGAACTTAGAATTCACTTGATTGTTTTTTTGGACACAAAAGAGCCAGATAACATAACTATCTGGCTCTTTCATGCTTATTGGCTTCGCTTGCTTCTATCTTGCCAAAGGGGCGAGATCTCGCATTGCTATGCAATCACAGCCAGCTTAAGCCAAATTTCGGTAGACTGATAGTTCATCTACTCTCATTTCAAAAGGCATTCCTTGATTTTTGGGAGGACAGACGCGAATTTTTGCACTACTGACTATTTGCTGTAGCAATGCACCCATCGTTACAAGTTTCTGTAACACACGCCAATTTGTTACTTGATCTGGACATTTAATGACTAAAGTCAAAGTACTCATGTCAGTGGTGACGTACCACCGACAATTAGACAATAAATCTTGGATGTCGCGATCGCATCCTTCGTAGAAGTATCTGCTGATAGAATATTCAAGTTGCTGCCGCAGGATAATATCTGCTGAAGTCAGTTGGACAGGGTGTGAATCCTCTTCGTGAAAAAAATGTTTCCTCTTCATCTCGTTGTCTCTCAATTACTCTCAGTATTTTTCAATGACAATTGCATACATAAAGTACGTCTTTCTAAAAACTACTGATTTTCGTCATCATAGAAAGCGCTAATACTACTACACCTAATATCCCAATAACTGTTGAATAGATACATACTTTGTCCTAAAAAACTAGCAATTTCGATTGCACTTAGATAATTTTTGTAGTTGGAAATAAAATAAAAAATGACAGCACTATCTCTAGCAAAAGCTTGATTAAGACACAAGTTACTGACCTTGTGACTAAAATTATCTGCTTTCACAAACGCTTTCCTTAAAATCAGGCAATATTCTTTTATTCAGTTATTCACTGAACAAATCTCTATCTCGTCAAAATTCTCTGTTGGTATTAGTTTTTCTACTGAGTGTAAGATATTCCAGAAAATTTTTGCAGAGATAACTTTTTTCTGAAAACGCCTGATTTGACCTTTGTTGCAAACAATTTGGTAAAATCTTCCCTGGTATAAGTCAAATTGCGGATACTCTAGTTGTTTTTACAAACTCGGAGTACAGTTGCTTTATAGCCATCTTCAATAAATAATTGATGAGCTTCAAAATAATCTGTTCTAGCAACGAAAGACATTTTCAGCCTTAAACGTCTGACTTTCTTGCTTGAAACTCATAACAGATGGCATAAGCAGTTAAAACTCTTTATTCTCAATACCTAAATCCGTATTGAGAGCGAGTTTATCAACATCAAAATAATTGTAAGTCTCTATTGTGTAGATAAGTTGAAGCGGCAATAGCACCTAGATGATCTCCGTTATCTAAAAAGGAATACCTCACACTCCTTTATTTATATTTCCAACTAGACCTATAATAAGCGCAAAGAATAAAAAAAAAGAATCAAATTATACGATTCTTCTATCAATTTGAACTCTGTAAACTAGAATCAATAAATTCATGAATGAATAGTAGCAGTAATGCGAATAGTAGATGATAAAAAATATCTACTATTATCTATCTGCCTAGAAAAGGTAAAGATTTTCAGTAGTCTTAGTGCATAGCTCACCAAATAATTATTGATAATATTTCTCATCTTGATTTAGAGCAATTTCGCTAGATAAATGAATAAGATAATTGAGAGTTATTTCTGAGAAAAACAGCTTGCAATAGTCAGAAAGTATCTCTATAGGTGGAAGGGGAGGATATTCCTAAGGTAGAAGTTTAAAGCAATCACAGTAGTTATCTTTTCATCATAAGCGATAGAAGCATCTGATAAATATCATGTACAATCACAAAGAATTAATGAAAAAATTTGTTGGCACTTTTGTAGGAGTTGCTGGTATAAGTACATTGATTGTTTTTCCAGGGATGGTACAAGCCAATATCAACTCTAGTTCTTCTAACAGTTCTAGTAAATCTCTCCTTTCCCAGAATACGCCAGGGACAACGAGTCCTTCTGGTAGCACCACAACTCCTAATGGTTCGCTTACTGCTTTAGACCAGGAATTTATGACTAAGGCGGCGCAAAGTGACAAAACAGAGATTCAAACAAGTCAACTGGCGCTCAAGCGGTCTCAAAACAAACAGGTGAGAGATTTTGCACAGCGCATGATTAAAGAACATACAGATTCGAGCAAACAACTCAAGCAGATAGCTCAGAAAAAGAGTTTTAAACTACCAAAAGATATTGGTCAAGAAAACAAAGCTTTATTGACGCAACTGAGTAACCTCAATGGTACAAATTTTGACCAAGCATATATGCAAGGGCAGGTTCAAGCTCATACCAAAACTCTGGCTGATTACCAAAATTATCTCAGCCAGGGACAAGACTCAGATTTGAGTGCGTTTGCAAATAAGATTGCTCCAATTGTCGCTGACCACCTACAAATGGCACAGAATATGACAGGAGGGTCGGGAAGTTCTAGCTCAGGAACTCCAGGCTCAGTAACTCCAGGCTCAGCAACTCCATAACTCCACGCTCAGGGCGTTAATCAGCAATACGGATAAAGGATACGGTGGGTACTGTCTATCTCATACAGCAGAATTCAGAAGTCAGGAGATTGTAGTTCACTTACTTGCAATACGCTGTAATAAATGGGTAGACAGTACCTACCAATTGACCTGACGCAGGTTTTTATGATAAAAACCTTATTTTTTGCGAGCAACAATATGAAAAATATGCCAATGTTTCTCTTCTCCAATAGCTGTTTTTCCAGGATGGTCTTCTTCCTGTAGCATTTCTATTTCAAAAGGTTGCAGCAACATTTCTACTTGTTGAGTTGTATGGTGATTCATGGAAGTATAAATTGCCCAAGAATCACGGTTACCAAACAATTGTCCACAGAAACGACCACCAGAACGTAATGATGAAATAATTTTTTTCCATAAGCTAGGGAAAGATTTCGGTGGACAAAATGGTAGTGAAAAGCTGGCGTTTACTAAATCTACTGATTCTGGTAGCACTACGTCTTGAAAAAGAACAACGCGAGTTTCCAGAAGTTGGCGATTAATATCTGGACGTTCTAGTAAACGCGCGATCGCTTCAGCTTCACCATCAATAGCCAAGACTCGCCAACCCCGACGTAATAGTTCTACTGTATCTCGCCCTTCACCGCAGCCCAAATCAACTGCAAAGCGTGAGTGTAGGACAGGTGTCTGGTGTTGGTTAAGACTTTCACTATCAAAACGTGCTAAAGCTTCAACTAAGGTGTCTCGTGGCGGACGACCGACAACAGCATTATAATATCCAGACCAATCGCGCTCAAAAATATTACCTTCAGATTGATAATTGTTTAAATCTGACATACTATATACAAGTTTGGAATTAGAACCATTAACCCATAGAGATAGAAGCAGATCTTATCTAAAAATCATCTGCTCTTTGATTGAAACAATACTATAGCAATCCCAGAGGATTCTCAAAACTCTGTTGTTTCTCTATATTTCTTGGAGTCCAAGCCCCGAATTAGTTTGCATCCACCTAGGGGAACTGGAGCAACCCACTGATCCCTCAAAGGTTGGGTTTAAACATGTAAAAAACAAAAGTAGGCAAGTTTAAGCAGTGATTAAGATCACACATCTTGTTATTGCCCTTAACGAATGGTTTTCTGAGAAGCGAAAAAGCTTTGTTCTTCTTAAACTCAATCTTGATTCCAATAAAGATGTTATGGATGTTATCAAGTTACTAGTAGTTTTACGGAAGACAAGTTTTTTTTGAGAGAGCTAATATTAACATGATAGTTGAAGTTGCAAGAGATAGTAGCTGGCTTTCTCCTGCAACCTCAATATCTGGAGCAATCAAATTCTCAGTTTGATTTTGGATGTGAGATGAGCAAGTAGGTAAATTTTGAAAGGAAAAAGGTAAATCCTATATTTATCTTTTTCCTTTTTCTTTTTTTTGTGTGATTTTCTATCTAAAGTATCAAATCTAAAATGGATATTATGAGTTGATGAGTCAAAGGCAAACTATCAACCACCATTGCAGCGCAGAGCAACATCATATAGAAAATTGAGTAGAGAAATAGAGAACGTGCTAGTTGTTTATCATCAGGATTGTGCAATAGCACCCAAGCTTTTTTGATGAAAAAGACTCCCAGTATAAGGGCGATGCAAGTGTAAACAACACCTGTAACCTGAAGCGGATAGGAAAGTAAAAATGTAGTGGGGATAAGAAGCCAAGAGTACACCCAAATCTGGCGAGTTGCAGCAACATTACCAGCAACAACAGGAAGCATGGGTACACCAACTTTGGCATACTCATCACGGATCATTAATGCTAAAGCCCAGAAATGGGGAGGTGTCCACAAAAAGACAATTGCAAATAACAGCCATGCAGCCCAGCTTAAAGTATCTGTTACCGCAGCCCAACCTACCAACGCTGGGATTCCCCCAGCAGCACCACCAATGACGATGTTTGCAGGATTATGCCGTTTGAGTAAGTGAGTGTAGACGCCCACATAAAAAACAATACCAGACATTGTTAGTAAGGCACTCAGCAGGTTAACAAACACAGCAAGCAGGGTGAAGGATAGACTTGCAAGTGCGATCGCAAATATTAAAGCATGGGAGGGTTGCACGCGACCGGAAACCAAAGGTCGGTGGCGTGTACGTTCCATTTGGTCATCAATGTCGCGGTCATAGATACAATTAATAGTCTGGGCACTTGCAGCAGCAAAAGTACCACCACAGACAGTGACAAGCAGCAATACTGGGTTAACATTTCCTTGAGAGGCAATCCACATACTACTAGCAGTTGTCATGAGTAGCAGGGGGATAATCCGAGGCTTTGTGAGTTGATAGTAACTGTGAATGACTTGTAGAAAGTTCTGATGGTGGCGTGTGGCGGTGTTCTCAATCATGATTGGACGAATTCCTGATTTGTTCACTCATCATTAATGCGGACATAAATTTTTTGAGCAAAATCCTGAGTTAGTGTCAATCGTCTTTCTCCTACTGTGATGACAAAACAAGGAAAGTGCTGTTCTACAGTGAAGCTAGTTCCTGGTGTTATCCCCATTGATATCAGTTCTTGGAGAGATTTTTCGTCCTTAATGTTGCAAAACTTAATGATTCCTCGTTCTCCTTTTTTGAGCAATTCTAGTGAGGAACCGGTAAGATGAAATTTGGAAAACATTAATAAATTAAAATCAGAATATTCAGATACCCGACTTCTCTAAGAAATCGGGTATCTTGTTGCTCACGAATTATTTAAGATTGCTATAGTAGCTTTTTTTGAAGGTTTTAGAGACGTAGTATACTACGTCTCTAAATAAATAAGGAAATTAATTCCTTACGCTAGAAAACACTGCAACAAGATATGAACTAGACCAAGTATGGTTCTTGGTTAGTCTTAATCGTGCAATCAGAACGTGGATAACTCACACAAAGTAGAGCAAAACCTTTAGACATTTGTTCGTCATCTAAAAAGCTTTGATCTGATTGATCAATTGTACCTTCAACAACTTTTCCGACACAGCTAGAGCAAGCACCTGACTTACAAGAAAAAGGCAAATCTATACCGTTTTCTTCAGCTGCATCTACAATAGTTGTCTCTTCATCAACTTCAATCGTGGTATCTAGATCTTCTTTCTTGTTGAGTAATCTAACTTGGTATGTTGCCATTTTTTGATTCTTCTCACACGCGGTACAGTTAGGTTTTATGACTTCAAGGGTGTAAGAAAGTCAAAAGTAAAAATAAATTTTTACTTTTACTTGCTTTAGTTACAAGGTGTACCTGCAGAAGAACAGTCAGCTGTTCTAAATGACTTTCCACAACCGCAGGTATCAGTTGCTTTAGGGTTAATGAACTTAAACCCGCTTTCCATTACTCCCTCGATAAAATCGATAACCAACCCTTCTAACAAGGACGCACTTTTGGCATCAACATAAACAAGTACATGACCTTGCTGGCTGACAAAATCATTTGGTTGCGGCTGACTTATGACTTCCATCCCATACTCATAGCCACTGCAACCACCATCTTTGACAGAGATGCGGATACCTTTAGCTGGTGTATTGGTTTCGGAGGTAGCACCCTGTAGCAATGTCCGCAGGCGAAATTCTGCTTTTTCCGTCAAAGTAACCGTCATCAATCCTCCTAATTGGGAAAATTAGTTGTTGTTGTGATTTAAGGTGTGAATTTGTTTAGTGGTGATGAGTACAGCGATGTAAGCGCGACAAGCGGCGCTCGTCCCAAGGGGAGCCACTGCTCCACTTGGGGTTTCACGCCAGTCCCCTCAACGGGGGGCTCCCCAAGTGGAGCAAGTGGCGTGACACGCGCAAGGAACACGCCTACGCAATCAGCACTTCAATTGGCACAACAGGTGAAAAATGAAGCTTACATTCAGGCAAAATAAGGCAATTAATGTTGTTAACAGTTGCCAGATCTGATTTACGATTTTTGCACTGACTTGAAACGAACGTATGGCAAACCCCAGAGGAATGAATGAAGACACCAAGATCACAATTATTTGTTTGCAACACTGGTGGTTTCCATGACTTGAGATTGCGAGTATCTCCAAGGCGCACTGTTACCACATACAGGACAATCGCGATCGCGATGAGAACGGCGCTTGACAAATTCCATCCGGGTTAGATCAATTGTCAAAAGCTGTGACAACAAAGGTTGACTTAACCCAGTGATCAGCTTGATCGCCTCCAGTGCAGTCAGACAAGCTAGTGTTCCAGAAACAGCACCTAGAACAGAAAAGCCACGCCTATCCCAATCAGGTTTTTCCGGAAATAAGCAAGATAAACAAGGAGTCACACCAGGAATAATTGTGGTTAAGTAAGCCTCCATCCCGTCCATTGCTGCTTCCACCATAGGTTTACGCCAGCGTACGCAAGCTTCATTTAACAAATCGCGCTCCGTAAAATTATGAGCGCAGTCAAGAGCCATGTCAGCTGATTGCACTAAGGAGTCTACATTTTCCGGGGTGACATATTCATGAACTGCTTCCACTTGGACATCAGGATTGATGGCTTGGAGAGTTTCTTGTGCTTTGAACACCCTAGGCTTGTCCACCCAATCGTGCGTCATCAGAATCTGACGATTCATGTCATCAAGCCGCAGGTCACCACCCCGGACTAGAATCAGCCGCCCAACGCCAGCTACTGCAAGGTATAGCGCCGCCGTACCGCCCAATCCTCCTACACCTGTAACGACAACCGTCGCTGATTTGAGGCGCTTTTGTGCTGTTTCGCCAAAATTAGGAAGCATCATTTGACGACGGTAGCGTTCCAACTCGGTAGGCGTTAGGTCTACCACTTTTTACCTCCTAATCTGATGTGATTTCTGTCAGCGTGACTACATTTTTCGGCTTCTGATTAAACACTTTGAACAGCTTTTGTTCCTGGGGTGTTGATTCAAGAAAGACCTGATAGGCTTGTTCCAAAGCCTCACAATATTTACTTAATCTATCTGAAATACTGAGATCAGTATAATTTTCATCAATTTCTTTGATAAATTGAGAAAACTTTTTCAAAATATGCAGGCGATTTACATTCACGAACTTTTGATCGTAGGGGAGTTGAAAAAACTGAAAATACTCCTCTGCATCTTCAAGTTTTTTGAATTGATCATAATCCCAGGTCATTTTCCCTGCTCCAGCTTTTTTACCTGTTGCTTAAGTTCGTCTAACTGACGATAAATTTCATAAGTCTGGGAAGCAACATCCATCAGTTGTTGATAATCTGTTGGTAATCCCTCTGCCAAATCGTGCAGATCCATTTTCATTTGACCTGCTTTACTATTAAGGCGTTTTATCTGATTTTTCAGATCCTCAATAGTCGATGTTTCTTCAGCTTGTGCCATCAAACCTCTTTCTTGCCTCAAAAAAGAAGAGAATAATTCTTTTTACTCTTCATCACTGATGATTTTTTTAAATATTACCTACTTCCGGGAAACGCTGAGCCAAACTGACGCCAGTTTGTACAAACTTTTCTCCCTGTTCTGCTAATTTTTCCAACGAGTCAAAGCCAAAGCGGTGTGCATCTCTTAAAGTCTTTGCAGCTAACAAAAGACGACCAGAAAAGACCAGTGCCCAGCCAAATCCTTCATGATTCAAATCAACCACAACTTGAGATAAAAGACCTGTTTCCTTTTCAATGCAGGCAGCAACCGCACGATAAAATGCCATAATTCTTGCCTGAGTCATCAGATCAATTTCGCCTTCAACGGAAATTTCTCGTTTCTTTTGCTTGCTAACAATAAATGGTTTGAGCAGCAAATCATCAGACCAATTACGATAAGTTCCGTAAGTATCTTGACCCCGGAACTGTTGCACAATTGCCTTGAGAAAAGGCGAGTCTAAGGTTTCGCTTGGACGTGTTCCGTTAACATTATTAGTGAAACTCATACTGTTGCTTCCTCTTCCAATTCATCTTCAAAACTTTGGGGCTTTGGCTGTAAAGCTTTACGCAGCCAAGGTGGAGGATTACCTTTAAGAGTTTGTACCAACTTGTTAAGAATCTCAGCAATTTCTTCTTCTTCGGAACGTGCCTTAACTGGAGTCACACCCTTCTTAATTAACCGAGCTGCCGCAGTACCTCCAATTGCTGCAACATAAGCAATTTTACAGTCAGCTAGTGCCTCAATTTTTGGTTCCAGTTTACTTTCATTACCATCTAGCTTCAGGTCACCATCAAAAGAAAGAGTTTCTAAAAACTCGTAACCTTCTGCATTTATTTCATACACATCAATTTCTTTCGCTCCTCCAAAGTGCTGGTTAATATGAACTCGATCATTTGTTGTAAAGGCAATCTTCATGCTTAATTATCCTCTCCTCTAGTTATGAGTGATGAGTTATGAGTAGTAAAAAAGCATTTACGACAACTCATAATTCATAACTCATAAATTCTTGACGACTTAATTTTATGAACTCAAAACATTCAAACTTGCCGGGTGCTGAATTTTTGCTTCCTCAGCCTGCAAAAAAATGTTCCCAATATCAAACAAAACCTGCATTGTGCCTCGGTAGCCAACTTTAGTAAATAGACCATTACCCACGCGATCAAAAATAGGAAACCCTTGACGATAAAGAGGAATTCCTAACCGATTTGCGACAGCAACTGTGTGAGAGTTACCAATAAGCAGGTCAGATGTAGGTGCGAGTTGCTCGAAGTCTTCCAAATCACCTATGGTGACACTATTGATAGGAAGTTTTTCTAACAAGGGAGAGCGAGTCGTCGTCACCGCTGCATGAATTTCAGCACCCATTGATTTTAGAAAATGAACTGTTGACCAGAGTAAATCTGGTTCCAGCGCTAGGGACACTCGTTTGCAACCAAAGTAAAAGTGAGTGTCGAGCATGGCATCTTGCAACTGACGGCGCTGGCGGCGGTATTTTTCTGGTACACTAGTACCACTTAAATCTGCCAATGCTTGCAAGAAATTATCCACTGGTTCTAATCCAGTCAGTTCACCAAACACCTCATAGGGAATGCTAAAGCGTTCATGCAAGATTTGCGCGCAAGAGCGCATACTCTCACCGAAAGCTAAGGTGAATACAGAATTACCAATCTCGCGCAGTTCTGTTATGCTTGTCCCACAAGCTGTGATAGCACTGTAAGAATCTTCTAAATGACCATCTAGTGAAGCAGAAAGATCAGGAACAACAATCGGCTTCAAGCCAAAAGCCGTGATAATCTCTTTTATCTCCTCCACATCTCCAGGCGTGAAAGCAGAACTCGGCAAAATCACAACTTGTGTGGGAGAAGGATCTTGCTTGTCGCTTTTTTGGGCAATTTGCTTAACGATGCTCTCAACAGCAGCGGCATACCCATCCTGCAATGTGCCCTTAAAATCAGGAGATGATACTAATACAATCGGTAGATGATTGAGTTCTGGATGGCGATCGCGAACTTGCTTAAGAAATCGCGGCATATCATCGCCTCTGGTTTCTGTCAGTGCAGTCGTACACAAACCAATGATTTCTGGCTTTGACTTCTCGGCTAACGTAACAATAGCCTGTTCTACATTCTCCTCCCCACCCAAGATCGTGCTAACTTCCATCATTGCTGTGGTAGAAAGGGGAATCGACTCACAAAAATGCTTCACCAACATAGATTTGGCAAAAGCAGTACAGCCTTGGGAACCGTGGAATACAGGTATCATTCCCTTCAAGCCTAACAACGCTAAAGCAGCACCCAAAGGTTGACTCAGCTTGAAAGAATTAACAGCAACTGATGAGTTTGTCACAGTCACAATCGCCATCAATGTACCTCCTGTAGAACAGAAGAGGAAGAAACTGCTTGCTCAACAGATTCAGCAACTTCCCACGGTGCGGGTTTGCGTACTTGCTGCCAAACAGGGCTATAAACAGCTTCGTACAGTTCTCGTGCCATTTCCACCATTCCTTCATAGCCTGCATACGGATGATGACGTTCTTGGTTGATGTGTAGAAAAGGAATCCGAGCTTTCAAAGCGGTGTATTGATTGCGACCTCCAGCAATCAACATATCAGCTTTCTTTTCCTTGATGATCCGCAGCAGCTCTTTAGGACTTTCTTGTTCTAGCATGATGCCATCCTGACCGAGCAACTTCTTGATTCGGGCTTTATCTTCCTCAGTACTTTTTCTGCTACTGGTAGCAACAACTTCCATACCCAAGTCCTGAGCTGCTGAAATAATCGACCAACTCTTGACACCACCAGTATAAAGAACAACGCGCTTGCCTTTGAGTTTCTCGCGATAGGGAGCCAAAGCCACATCCAAAGCAGCAGTTTCTTCAGCAATCAGCTTTTCTGTACGCTCTTGCAAATCGGGATCACCCAACTTTGCAGCAACGTTCCGCAGACAACGGTTCATGTCTTCTACACCGTAGAAAGACTCTTCAATGTAGGGGATGCCATAGCGCTCTTCCATCTTTGTCGCCATATTAAGCAGCGCTTTTGAGCAAATGATCACGTTGAGTTTGGCACGATGAGCGTAACAGATTTCGTTGTAACGACCATCACCTGTCATTTTCGCCAAAACTCGAATACCTAATTTCTCAAAAAGTCGCACAACATTCCACATTTCCCCGGCAACATTGTACTCACCGATGAGGTTGATGTCATAAGGTGTGGTGAATTCAGGTTCCGCTGTACCCACAACGTAATCAAGCAAAGCTTCACCAGCAAGGCGGTTACCAAAATTCTTACTACCGATGAATCCTGGTGCATTGACAGGGATAACAGGAGTTCCTGTTTTCTTGGCAGCAGCTCTACAAACGGCATCTATATCATCACCAATTAAGGCGGTGACACAGGTGGAGTAGACAAAAACCGCAGTCGGTTTGTAGCGATTTTCAACTTCCAGAATCGCTTTGTACAGCTTTTTCTCGCCACCGAAGATCACATCGGTTTCATCCAAATCAGTGGTAAAGCCTGTTTTGTAGAGCACAGGACCAGAGGAAAGACTACCACGACTTCCCCAAGAGTTACCAGAGCAGGCGATCGGTCCGTGAACCAAATGAGCAGCATCGGTAATGGGTACTAAAGCAATCATTGCACCATCAAAGGCACAACCCCCTTGAGCAGCTCCCGGCTTGGGTTGTTGCGCGCAGGACTTGTTTTTCTTGTCTCCATGCTTGCTTTGATTGTGTTCGCACCCAGGTTGAGTGAGCAACTCGTTAATTTTACTTTGGGTGATTTTCATTTCTCTGTTTTATTGGGATCAAAATTAGTCAATAGTTAATACTCAACTAATTGAGTATTAACTAGAAAATATAGATTATGAACTCATTAGCAAATGTATTTTGTTACATCTTCTCCACACTCATCAGATAAGTAAGATAATGCTCGAAAACGCAATCCGACAAAATTGTCATACAAAGGATTGAGTTTACACAGTGGCGGAATATGAAAAGTACGTCCAAATAATTTTAGATTTCGCTCAAAGGGGCAACAGCAAGGAATTATTTGGCAACAAAGATGAGCAAGTCGAGCATTTTTTACTTGAAACCCATCCACCAAACGACGCAAAGGATATAAAATATCAAATGATCCTGGTTTTCTAGAAGTAGGTGAATGGTGTTCCTGGTGATTATGAGTGTGAGTTATAGTTTTCATATTACATTACTCCATAACTCAAGAAAAAGGTAAAAGGAATTGGTAAGAGAGACTAGGAATTGAGCGTGGGTTCATTTTAGTTTCTAGTTGTTAATTGTTAGTTCTTTTTCTCAAAAATAACCGCTAACTACTAACTACTAACCACTAACCAATACCTTAATCCTTCTGCCTTTTCCTTTTCCTTTGTTAGCACGTCGCAGGTGAATACAATTCCTAACGAATCAAGTCGTAGGAAATATCTGTCTTAGAAGGAATGTTTGTGTTGCGATCAATTTCCTCGAAGATTGTATTCACAATCCAGTTGAGCAAGTTGATCACACCTTGATAGCCGATGGTAGAGTAGCGGTGCAGATGGTGACGATCCATGATGGGGTAGCCAATTCTCACCAGAGGAGTCTTGGTGTCGCGCCACAGGTACTTACCGTAAGTGTTACCGATGAGCAAGTCTACAGGTTCGGTGAACAACAGAGAACTAATGCGCTTGTTATCAGGTAATATAAATCTAAGGCTTCTATGGTGTGGTGTATGGACGTTTGGGGTTATGCACGGGTTTCGACTAGTGAACAGGCTGAGGATGAAGGTGCGTTAATTAAACAAATGCGTCGGTTGCGTAGTGCTGGAGCAACGCATATATATTACGATGTCGAAAGTCGTACCAGTGATAAGCGTAAAGGGCTTTTACAGTTGATTGAAGATATTAACGCATCTGCACCGGGCAAAGTGTCAAAGCTGCTATTTATTCGGATAGACCGTTTAACATCTTCATCAATGACCTTTTATCGTTTAATGGATGCATTAAAAAAGAAAGGTATACAGCCATATGCCCTAGATGAGCCATTCGACTTATCGAGTATTGGCGGTGAGTTAACAATCGATGTGAGACTGGCAGCATCTAAGTATGAGGTGAAAATGCTGGCAATGCGAGTCAAAAAAGAACGTGACACCCGCAAAGCAAATAAAAAACCCCACTGGAATGCACCTTTGGGGTATGTGGTTGAGGGTGACAAGTATAAACGAGATCACCGTCCGTGTGTTTGTTTGATTGAGGGTAAAGAAGAGTTAACGCGATCGCACCTGATGAGGGTAGTATTTAATACTTTTTTAGCAGTAAGTACGGTGTCTCAAACAGCGAGAGTACTGCATGATATTTTTGGTATTCAAGCAAACGCAGTTTCAAAAGCTACTGATACCAGGATGAACCTCTTGGAAGAAGAAGAGGAAATCACGCTAGAGAATGTCAACAAACCTCGTGGAGGTGCGTTGAATCTTCGTTATCCGCACACTGGCTTAAAATGGTCAGTTTCTGGGTTACGCTCTATCCTCGTCAATCCCGTTTACGCAGGAGGGACACTGTATAACACTGTTGTTCGTTCAAATGGACATCGCAAACCCTTCGATGAATGGGAAGTAACATGGGGAACCCACGAAGATGAAGCCATTATCACCCGTGAGGAACACGAACGCATCAAGGCAATGATTCGCGAGAATCGGAACAACCGATGGGCTACCGAACAGAAATATCTCAACCCATTCGCCAACTTAGTTAAATGCGCTCATTGTGGGGCTGCTTATAGTCGGCAGTGTAAGAAATTGGTTAAACGCAAAGGTTTTGTCCGTCATCACTATCAATGCAGTTTTTATCGGACTGGTGCTTGTCATAACGGACGCATGATTTCTTCAGATGAATTAGAAAAACAAGTGATTAATCATCTAGTTCATCAGGCTGAACGTTTAGCTGGACTGGTAGAACAAGAGGTTGATTCTTCAGAGGAATCCCCAGAGGTAAAGATACTTCGGGCGTCTTTAAATACTTTAGAAGCATTGCCATCAAATCCAGCAATTGAAAAAGCCAAAGAAGATATTCGGATGCAGATAGCAACGGCGATCGCTACCTTGGACAACGCATCCAAACAATACCTAATAGCTAAAGAGCGGATTGTTATGGCATTTTCAAACGAGAGATATTGGCAAGGGCTGGAGCAGCAGGACAAGCAAGCTCTACTTAAAGGATGTGTAAAGAAGATAGTGGTAGATGGCAACTTGGTTAGTGCGATTGAACTGCTGTTCATGTACTAAGTACAGAATTTCATAAAACCGTAATGAATTGAATGACCTACTGGTAAAGCTTGAAGAGGTTCAATACGCTACGAACTTGTGAAATCTTGTACTAAGCAGCCTTTTTAGATTTACGCGCGAGAGTGCTTTTTCCCTGTGATTGAACATAATAAACTTGAGTATTTTGTAGTTCACGTTGTTCAAATTCAACCACTGTTCGGGCGACCAATTCAGCTAGTGTTTCACGTCGTTTCATTTGAAGCGGCTCCATCATTACTTTTAAAATAGCTGGGAATTCAAAAGTTTCTGTTAGCTGTGAGCTTTTTGTTTTGACATAGGAGTTTAGGCTGCAAATTTGCAAGGTCGTTTTACTTAGGCTTGTGTCACCAAAAGTTGGTGCATTTGTCCTAAGTTCTCCGATATTATAAGAGACATTTATAGACGGCGCTACGATTTGCAAATCCCGTTTTCATCTTCAATCAAATCATTCTAAACCTTTCATTGAATATCATAATCAAAAAGGTTATAGTTATGAAATTAAACGTGAATGTCTAGAAATGTAGGTTAATGGCTCTGGCTTCCAGGGGAAACGTATCTTGTCAATAAGAACGCTTCAATCTCAATAAATTCCAAATTAATCGCATTAACGTCTGCTGATTGAGAATTTTTTAAGCGATTGCCTACGGCAGAGCTACGCTTAACGCATAATTCATATTGTGATTCAGCAACGCCCGAAATACCCCATCTTCTCCAAGCCTTCCTACATAAGCCTTACGCAAAGTGTTTGTTGAAAGTAATGGGACTTGATAAATTTCTAAGCTCAAACATAGCCAGACTTAACTCTGTGAGGGGCAAATACGTCGATGTGAGTGTTTAGCCAACGCACAAAGCTAAATTCTACACCAGTACGGAATGCTTCTAAATGCTTCAGTAAAAGTCTGTAAAGGTTTTTATATCATGTCCGGTTAAAGACTTATCATAAAAACTGCACCTTTGCAGGGAGCAGGGGGAAAGAGAATTTCAGACTTTTGCACAGATCTGCTTTTTTTATAACTAATCAACCGGACATGATATTAGCATCAGTGTCAGCCTATAACAGCCGTCTGATTGTGCCCTGTTCCCAGCAACAGGATCTCCAAAATTCCGAGTTCACTCGGTGTGTCGGGTAAGGTTCGAGCGTCACCGCTCTCCCCTCCCCTAAGAACGCAGCATGAGACTTTCGCACTCACTGCGCTCAAGCCTTACTTCAAGCGAGTTGACATTGATTTTTCACACTCACCTGCGTTGCCTCAAGCCCTTATTGTTACGAAAAAAGACAAAAAAATCGTGTCACTTTCTTGCGCTGCTTTTAACTAAGTCTGGGCTTATACGGTTAGGTGCAAGATCTGAGATAATAATGTAGTATAATTATTAATATAAAATTGTGCTGTGCTTCATCCTACCTACGAATAGTCAAATTTCGTAGTTTTTTGATGTGAATGTGTAAAAATCTACTACTGTTTTTACACTAGTGTTTTGTTTGGCTTCCTGAAAGTGAAAGAAAATAAGATGAAATAGGAGCGATTGCCTTTCTTATGATTAAGAAATCGGTAATAATGTTGATTTCATACCAGAGCAGTTAAAATACTCAGTAATATACTTATAAGAGTTGGATAAACACGAACCAAACTCATATCTGTATGTCAATAGTAAGATGATCTAAAACTTAGATATCGTACAAATAGAGAGCGTACAAAGAGTTAAGCAAAGGAGTTTGTTATGGATTTCTTAACAAAACCAACAAAAATCACATCTGTATGCTGATAGTAAGATGATCTAAAACTTAGATATCGTATAATTAGAGAGCGTACAAAGAGTTGAGCAAAGGAGTTTGTTATGGATTTCTTGACTAATTTACTTCGTATAGCCTGTTCAGGAGGAGCTGCGTATTTTCAGTCTCGCAGTATACGAGATCCAATGACTCGACTGTCTACTTTAATAGAGGCTCAACAAGTAGAATACGGGGCCGCTTATTTTATTGAAGCACTCACCAAAAGAGCAACTTTGGAAGGAGATACTTGGCTTGCGAAAAATCTCACTCTCCATGCTATGGATGAGATGAATCATGGCAAAATATTTGACCATGCTCTCAAACAGTTAACACAAGAAAAGCTAGAAAGACCCCGCAACCCATTCTACACAGTTTACTTAGAAGGCTACGCACAACAAGACTTACAGCCTGAAACTGTAGAATGGACTGTGTTTATGGGTAGTATGTACGTCTTAGAGCGGGATTCCAGCCGCGAGTTTCTTCATATGGCTAATGCTATACCAGAAGAGAATCGTTGTCTAATTAACCTCAAAAAAGGAATGTTGAAAATTGCTGAGGATGAGAAGTATCATGCTGCCTATCTCTATGAAGGAATGCAACGTCGAATGGGTTCTGCTGTGGATAAGTGGGTAGATGAATGGCGTACCCGCCAAGTCAAGGCTATTTTAGCAATCACAGGCGATTTCATTCTCGGTTCAGAACGACCTGCTATGCCTCAAGATGGTTCTCTCTTTTCTTGGTCTTAGGGCGTGTTTTCAAATTCAGTAGCTCACAAACTTTTCTAAGCTTGCGCAATAATAAGGCTTTAAGCGTATATAAAAGTCCAAACAGCACTTATTTGAGAGCAATCGCTTTGAGTTCTCAAGCGCGATATCGCCTGAAGTCCTGAATTAGAGAGACTTTTTTCATGCCCATGTACTTTGCTGAGATGTCCATGTGACAAGGCTTATAAAAAACTTTGTAAGCTACTGAAATTCGTTATATGTGGTAATGATGAACCGAAGAGACTAAAATAACGAAAGAATTTTTAAATTTGTCATTTTCAAGAATTAGAAGGAATTTATTACAGTTAAGGAGATTAACTCATCATGAGTCTAGCATCAATTAATCTGCCTAAGGTGTTACGAGGAGGTTTCGATTTTAATGAAGCTATCTTACTGTCAAAAATGTCTAAGCGAGCATTCAAAATTTATCCAGATAGCTTCGGCAGAATTGAAGGTCAAGATATTAGAGATACTTACAATGCTTCATACAAACATGAAGATTGGGAATTTATCTATGGTATTCACAACTTCATTAGAAATTTACGAGGATTTATTCTCAAGAAAAAAAATTCAAATCACTATGCGATCGTCTTTCGCGGAAGTGTTGTAACCCAGCAACAATCTATAGACTTAACAAACTTTTTATCTGACTTTAACTCAAACTTAATTAATTATGGAGAAATCGGAAATATATATGGAAAACCGATCAAAGTTGTGGAGGGAACTTATCTAGATTATGAATCTATCAAACAAGAGATTTTACTCTTTTTTAAAGTCATTGCTTTAGCAAAAATTGAAGCAAAGGATTTCTTTTTTATCAACAATGAACAAATAAGTTTTGAGCAAAAAATTGCAATGGCAGTTGCTTTAGCAGCAGCTAGTGGTATTGTTTTTGGAGAAGAGTTTGAACAAATACTTTTGGGGCTAATCTCAAACTATATTAATAATTTTCAGACAGTAACTGTAAATGAGCTTGATAATTTAAAAATCCAACCTGTAGATGATTCTTCAAATCAGATTAATTTTCAAGAATTAATATCTAAAATTAAGCATCTTCAGTCTGCAAATCTTATTATAGATGGCAGGAGTCAAAGTATCATAGGTAGAAAGGCAGAACATATTAATATTTATGTAACCGGTCATAGTCAAGCAGCTTGCATTGCAAATTTTTGTTCTCTTTCATTAAAGCAGCATTTAAATGACTTTCCAAAATTATCTTATCGACTTAAATGTTACACTATAGGTGGCATTAAAGTTGGCAATCAAGCATTTGCTGATTTTTACAATGATCTTGTTGGAATTAGATATAGTTACAGGATAGAAAACGTACTAGATCTCCAGAAAAATATGCCATTTGGTACTTTGTACCCCCTCAATCTTTTCGTAAGTAATGGATTTACTAGGGGTGAATATCATTTAGAAGATTATGCTTTTGTGGGAATTCCACATTATGTAATAGGTTTCGGTATTCAAAACTTCAAAGTTGATTTTACTGGAGCCTTGACTTTCATGTTAGGAATGCCGTTCCCTCATGGTTTTGATACTTATATTCAACTACTTGAGGAACAACAGGCAGGGATCAGAATGTTGATGCAACCAATCAATGGGATCTTGTCTGACTTTTTACAGGATTATCTTCGAGAGCAAGAGGTAGATATTGTGGAAAATGTAAAGAATTATACTCATTTTGTACAAGAAGATTTATCATTAGAAATTGATGACCTTAAAAGATTTTTGGACGAAAAGATTGGAAATCAACTAAAGAGCGAAAATCAAAATAGCAACAAGATTACTAAAAACCCTAGCAGCAATACATAGCAGCTATGTCAGTACCGTTTCATTCTGTTTTAGATTGTTCGACTAGTTAATCATGAAAAAGTCGTTGCTATCAATTCTTGCCTGTCCTCGATGTGAAGGAGAAATAGAACTTAAACCAGGAGAAACTATTAAAAATGGTGAGGTAATTTCTGGCTCTTTACAATGTTTGAACTGCGGACTTGGATTGCCTATAATTGAGGGAGTTCCTTGTATGCTATTGCCTGAACAACAACAACAAGAATTAGAGGGATTTACATCCCAATGGCAGTATCGATTTTCGGGAAAATTTGAAGGGGCAAGTTCACTTTATGGCTCAAATCCAGAGGATAGAATAGAGCACATTTTAGCTAAATTTGTCTGTCCCATACAGCCAAATGAATGGATATTAGATGCTGGGTGCGGTTCGGCTGAAATGACCTTTGCTATGGCGCAGAAAAATCCTCAAGCACAGATAGTTGGACTCGAATTAAGCAAAGCAGTACGTTTAGCGGCTCGTCAAGCAGGTAGTGTAGCTAATATCCATTTTGTCCAAGGGGATGTGATGAATCCTCCATTAAAAAAAACAACTTTTCGGAAAATTTATTCTATGGGGGTTTTACATCACACTAGCAATACTAAAACTGCCTTTGAACATGTAGCTTCTTTACTTTCAAATTATGGTGATATGGTCATTTGGCTATACCCTGATCCGCTAGAATCTCCTGCTAACATTCCTTATTACGCGGTTCGGGATGTGGTGTTTATGGGAATGGGGCATAAAATTCCATCTGAACTACGCTTTTGGTCGATCAGAACGTATTCATTGGCGATATTGCCTCTGATTATTGTGGCGAGATTTTTTTGGAAATACTTTTTTGATTTTGGTCAAAAAATGGATTGGTTTTTATTACAAAATCATAGTTTTGAAGAAATAAACGAAGCTACTTCATTTTGGGAAAAATTAGATTTATTAGAAACTTATCAAACAATTTGTTTTTGGTTATTTGATGATATTACTCCTGAATTTCAGTTTCGTCATAAAAAGCAAGAAGTAATCCAATGGTTTCAAGAGAATAAATTTGACGAAGTTCATGCTGATAATATTGGGACTTATTGGGGTAAGCGCTTGGTAAATAATTAAATTGGCTGCTATTAAAGACAACAAGACGTAGAAACTTTAAAAGGAAGTAGAATTCTACTCCCAATTTGCTCCATAACATAAGTTTAAAGTTGTGAAATTGATAAATGACTGTTAACTAAATAATTTCACGTAAGATTAATTTTCAGTTCAATTTCAAATGGGTTGTCAAAATTTCAAGGATACATCTGCTAGAGGATGAAAGAATGCAAAACCAGGTTAAAAGGCTACGCTATTTCAACATTTTTCTAGATTCTATTGAGCAGAAAGACGACGATCTGATAACAGCCTTCGGGCATCATGTCCACTGGGGTTATTGGAAGTCTACCAGTTTAGCTAATAATTCCGTTGACGACTTTAGAAAAGCAGCTGAAGAACTATCTTGTCAAATGTCTACAGCAGCAGGGGTAGCAGATAATCAAAGTGTGCTTGATGTCGGCTGCGGGTTTGGAGGGACTATCGCCAGCATCAATGAAAGATTTAAGCAGATGAATTTGGTAGGTGTGAATATTGATGATCGGCAAATAGCTAGAGCAAGACAACAAGTGAAAGCAGCCGAAACAAATCAGGTGGAATTTGTCGAAGCTGATGCCTGCAAGCTACCATTTGCAGATGCTTCTTTTGATGTAGTTTTAGCAGTTGAATGTATCTTTCACTTTCCGAGTCGGGAACTCTTTTTTAAAGAAGCTAGGCGAGTGCTGCGTCCCGGAGGTAGGCTGACAATTTGTGACTTTATCCCTGTAGATATGTTGATGCCTGGTTTGGGTATATTGGACTTCTTTATGGGAGATTTTCTCACCCAAACTTATGGACAAAGTAATCTCCGCTACAACTACAGCTTAAGTGACTACGAAAAACTAGCTCAGAAAACAGGGTTTCTTCTGTCACAACAACGAGATATCACGGTTAATACCTTACCGAGCTATGAAATTACTCGCCAGTTAATGCGGAAAGCAACACCCCCAGGTATAGGAGCAGAAATCGATAATTTGGTTAACCAAGCAATGGAATGGGTAAGCCGCCAAGGTTTATTGCGCTACATGATTTTTTCATTTCAGATTGCTTAGTCGAAATTAAAACGCAGATGAACCTACTAGATTACATACTTCACTTAATTTGTTCTGGAGTATCGGCTTATTTAGCAGCTTACCTAATCCGCGATCCGATGACTCGCCCTGATGCTTTAGCTGAAGCAGAAATAGCTGAATCTGGTTCAGTCCCCTATTTTGCTGCTCTTAGTCAAAGAGCAGCAAAAGAAGGCAATAGTTGGTTAGCAGAAAAACTCGCTGCTCATAGCGCCGATGAAGAAAGACACGGCAAAATATTCGCCTATGCTCTCAAACAACACATTGGAGAAAATTGGGAAAAACCCAAACGCAACCCTTTTTATACAGTATATTTGGAAGGGTATGAGCGCTCCCAACTCCAGCCCCAAATAGTAGACTGGCAAGTTTTTATGGGCAGTATGTACATTCTAGAGCTAGACGCGAGCAAAGAAATTGCGCGGATGGCTAGAGTTTTACCAGAAACTGATCGCCTGTCTGCAAACTTGAAAAAAGGGTTAACTAGCATTGCTAAAGATGAAACCCGCCATGCGGCTTACCTCTATGAAGCGATGCAAAGACAGATGAGCGCTGCTGCTGTAGAACATTTAATAACTGAATGGCGATCTAAACAAATTAAAGCAGCCTTAACTATAGCTACAGATGTATTAATCGGTAAAGAACGCCAGCTTATGCCACAAGACGGTTCGCTCTATTCCTGGGTGTGAGCTGTCCGCCCCATTTTTTAGCAAATTGACCAGTTAAGTGCATGAACTTACTAAACTACACTCTATATCTGATTTGCTCTGGTGCTAGTGCCTATCTATCTGCCCGCAACATCAGAGATCCGTTAACTAGACGGCAAGCTTTAGCTGAGTATCAAGTTGGGGAATCAGGAACGGTTCCTTATCTGAAAGCACTCAGCCAAAGAGCAACCAAGGAAAACAATTCCTGGTTAGCCAAGAACCTGGGTAGCCACGCAGCAGATGAAGACCGTCACGGCAAAATCTTTGGTCATGCCCTCAAGCAAATCTTAGAACAGGAAGATAAAAACCAAATTAAACGACTGCCGGAAGTAAGTAGTGTTGAATTAACCCCTTCTGGAACTTTTTACACTGCTTACTTACAGGGATACCATAAGAAAGATTTAACAGCAGAAACCATTGATTGGATGGTGTTTTTAGGTAGCCTGTACATTTTAGAACTAGATGCGAGTAAAGAATTCGTGCGGATGGCCAATGTTTTGCCAGAAGACGATCGCCTGAGTGCTAACTTGAAAAAAGCGATTATGAGCGTGGCCAATGACGAAGTTCGTCATGCTGCTTATCTCTACGAAGCTATGGGTCAACGCCTCAGTCCATCTGGAGTAGAACAGTTGATCGATGAATGGCGGACTCGTCAAGTGAAAGCTTCGTTAGCCACTGCCAGCAGTGCTATTTTTGGCGGACAAAAATCTCCGCCACTGCCAGAGGGAGTTTTATATTCCTGGATCTAGCAACTAGCATCAATTCAGGTAGTAATTTGTGCCATTCGACTTATAGACTGTAACAAAATAGTTTTATATAGAAATTTAATATTTCTGAGGAGAGCTATGTTAGATATTATTAACCGGTATGCTCATGGATTTGTAGCTATACCTATAATCGTAGCTTGCAAAAAAAATGGTTTGTTTGCTTTGTTACAGAAGCAGGGTAGCCTAAATTTAGAGCAGATGGTAAAGCGGCTGAATGCTAATAGCGGACATCTGCAAGTGGCTTTACGAATTTTGCGATCGCTCCATTGGCTAGCTGTAGATGGAGATGGAAAATATAGTTTGACAGATAAAGCAAAAGCTGATCAAGAAATTCCGCTAGATATTACTGACATATTCTCCTTACCAATCGAGGCTTACTTAAAAACAGGACAACCGCGAAATTTGTTACGACCTTGGCTTGATCGCTCTCGCCAAAAGTGGCAGCTTAGCGATCCTTTATTGGTTGATTTTTTAGATGGAATTTTATTAATAACTATTTTAAATGCTCTCAATCAAATATTCTCGATTAAGAATTCAATTGATTGGATAAAAAAACTGCCTGAACCAGTCAAAACAGAGATAATAGAGTTATTTCAGCAAAGAAGATGGTGTGAGTACCGTAAAAACCAACTATTCCTCACTAAAGCTGGTCAATTTATTTTAGATAGGGTATTAATTACTGCTATAACTGCATCATATAAGCCGATGCTTTCCCAAATGAAAGAATTGTTATTTGGCGACTCTAAGAGAGTATTTAAACGGGATGTTACGGGAAAAGAATTACATTTAGATAGAACTTTAAATGTAGTGGCTAGCGGCTTTCAACATGAAAAATACTTTGCTGATTTAGAAGAAATTATTATTGCTATTTTTAATCTGACACCCTATGAACAACAGCCAAAATATGTAGCTGATATGGGCTGCGGTGATGGAACGCTACTTAAACGAATTTATCAAACAATTAAAGATAAATCTGCGAGAGGTAAAGTATTACATCAATATCCCTTATGGGTGATCGGATGCGATTACAATCAAGAGTCTTTACAAGCAACCGAGCGCAACCTAACCAAAATTCCTCATTTGACGCTCCAAGGAGATATTGGCGAGCCGGTAAAATTAGTTGAGGATTTACAAAAACTAGGCATTAAAGATCCAGAAAATATTTTGCACGTTCGTTCTTTTTTGGATCATGATCGCCCATTTATACCAACCAAAGATATCGCTAGAGAACAGGGGCGAGCGCATTTACCTTACCAATGTGTTTCCGTTGACAAATCGGGTAGCCTCATTTCTCCTCCTACTGCTGTTCAAAGTTTAGTAGAACACCTAGAACGCTGGGCAGAAATTGTTAATCATCACGGATTAATAATATTAGAAGTTCACAGCCTTGATCCAGAAGTTGTTTATACTTTCTTAGATCGATGTGAAAACTTACATTTTGATGCCAATCAAGCTTTTTCCATGCAACATTTGGTAGAAGCTGATGTATTTATGATGGCAGCTGCCGAAGTAGGACTGTTTCCTAAAAATAAATTTGGACGCAAATATCCGAAAATTTTTCCCTTCACACGCATTACCCTAAATTGGTTTGAAAAAAGATCCTATACGATTCGACAACCAAATTTATCAGACTTACCAGCTTTAGTTAAATTAGAAGCCGAATGCTGGACTGAAGCTTTAAGAAGTTCAAGGGCAGAACTGGAAAGACGGTTAGAACGTCAACCTGATGGGCATGCAGTTTTAGAAATTAATGGCGAGATTGTTGGGGTAATTTATTCCCAAAAAATTGCTGGTATAGAGGTACTAGAAAACACTACATTTACAGCAGTTCCTTCCCTCCACCAACCAAAGGGGAAGACTATTCAATTATTAGGAATTAGCATCTTACCGCAAATGCAGGATCGGGGATTGGGCGAACCCTTTTTAGAATTTATGTTAAATTGGTTTGCTCTTAAAGGCAGTATTGATCGAGTGGTTGGGGTTACTCGATGCCGCAACTATCATCAATATGCCTCGATAACAATGGCAGAATATGTACAACTTCAAAACCAACAAGGACAACGCTTAGATCCCATTCTCCGTTTTCACTGTGGTCGCGGTGCAACCATTCGACAGTTAATTGTCAATTACCGCCCAGAAGATACAGAAAATTTGGGAATTGGCATTTTAATTGAATATGACTTGCAAAATTATAAAATTAATCATGCTACTACCAATAAACTAGAAGCAGTTAGCAACGCTAAGGAACAATCTTTCTATTCCATCATCAAAACTTGCGTTTTATCCGTAATCGGGGAAAGCCGCCAAGCTGCTTTTGATGCTAAACGTCCTTTAATGGAAATAGGTTTAGATTCCCTAGAGTTGTTAGAACTAAGATCGCTGTTAAGTCAAAAGTTGGGCATAGAACTAGAACCGACTTTCTTTTTTCAGTACGGAACTCCAGAAGCGATCGCTAACTATTTTAAACAGCAACTATCAGGGAAAGCATCAGTAAAAATTGCCGCCCCAGAAATTCAGCTTAAACCAACCCCATCTGCCGAAGTTTCAGCATCACACTACCGGCAATCATTGTTAGAACCAATCGCCATTATTGGCATTGGATGTAGATTTCCGGGAAATGCAGATAACCTTGATTCCTACTGGGAGTTATTGCGTCAAGGAAAAGATGCGATCACCCTTATTCCAGCTGAACGCTGGCAGGAAATGCCTGCGAAAATAAGCAGTCAATGGGGCGGCTTTCTCTCTCAAGTAGATCTATTTGATGCCGCGTTTTTCCGAATTTCCCCTAGAGAAGCCAACTTACTCGATCCTCAACAAAGAATTTTACTAGAAGTGACTTGGGAAGCTTTAGAAAATGCTGGCATAAATCCACAAACTCTAGCCGGAAAATCAACTGGCGTTTTTGTCGGTATTTTTTCCCACGATTATGAATGGTTGCAACTTCAACAAAATCAACACCAAGATTTTGATACTTATTTTGCTACTGGCAATTCAGTTGCAATGTCAGCTGGGCGAATAGCTTACACTTTCGGCTTGCAAGGACCAGCTGTTGCCGTTGATACCGCTTGTTCCTCGTCTTTAGTAGCAATTCATTTAGCTTGTGCCAGTTTGCAACGAGGCGAATCCGATTTAGCCCTAGCATCAGGAGTAAATTTGTTATTATCTCCTGAATTAAGCATTTCCTTTTCCCAAGCAGGAATGCTATCCCCGGATGGACGCTGCCAAACCTTTAATGCGACGGCTAACGGATATGTGCGGAGTGAAGGATGCGGAGTGGTAGTTCTCAAACGACTATCAGACGCGATCGCAGATCGAGATAACATTCAGGCGATTATTCGGGGTACGGCAATCAATCAAGATGGTTCTAGCAACGGTTTAACTGCACCCAATGGACTTGCGCAAGAAGCAGTCATTCGTCAAGCTTTAGCCACAGCACAAATCTCTCCCCAACAAATTTCTTATGTAGAAACTCACGGTACAGCGACACCTTTGGGCGATCCGGTGGAAGTCAAGGCATTACAAGCAGTGTATGGAAAGGATAGAACTAGAGAATTAGTGATCGGTTCGGTAAAAACTAATATCGGACATACCGAAGCAGCCGCTGGAATTGCTGGACTGATCAAAGTAGTTTTGGCAATGCAACATAAGTATATTCCCAAACACCTGCATTATCGCCAAATTAATCCCCACATTACTTTAGAACAAATTCCCGCAGTAATTCCCACCGCCGGACAAGTTTGGCAATCAGAAGAAGCTAGCCTGTTTGCTGGTATTAGTTCTTTTGGTTTTAGCGGCACTAATGCCCACGCCATTTTAGAGTCAGCACCGCCAATAAAATCAAAAATTACCGAAGTAGAGTTACCTTACCACATTTTTAAAATTGCTGCTAAAAGCGATAATGCATTGAGACAACTCATTCAAAAACATATTGATTTCCTCGATACTCATCCAGAAATATCTCTAGCAGATTTATGTTTTACTGCTAATATTGGTCGCGCAGATTTTGATTATCGGTTAGCGGTTGTAGCTGATTCTCTACCCCAGTTGCGTCAGGAATTACTAAGCGCAATTCCACAGCATTTTCAACAGCAAAAAATTGCTTTTTTATTTACGGGGCAAGGGTCACAGTATATCGGGATGGGACGGGAACTATACGAAACGCAACCCGTTTTCCGTCAAGCCCTCCACCGTTGCGCTGAAATTCTAGCTGCTGATTTAGAATATCCTTTGTTAGAAGTTATTTATACAGATTCGCAATTAATCCATCAGACGGCTTATACTCAACCTGCTTTGTTTGCCATTGAATATGCTTTATATCAACTTTGGCAATCTTGGGGTGTCCAACCAGATATTGTCATCGGTCATAGTGTTGGCGAATACGTTGCTGCTTGTGTCGCTGGAGTATTTAGTTTAGAAGATGGGTTAAAACTAATTGCTAAACGCGGACAGCTGATGCAATCATTGCCAGAAGATGGAACAATGGTGGCAGTATTTACTGATGAAAGTACGATTGCCCAAGCTATAGCAGCTTACCCAACAGAAGTAGCGATCGCGGCTTTTAACCAACCAGATAGCATAGTAATTTCTGGCAAAGCGCAAACAATGCAAGGCATAGTTTGCATCTTAGAAGCTAGAGGAATTAAGGCTGTTCATTTATCCGTATCTCATGCCTTTCATTCTCCTTTAATGAACCCGATCCTAGACTCCTTTAGGGAAGTTGCAGCCACTATTACCTATCACACTCCATCTATAGATTTAGTTTCTAACCTGACTGGAGAAATGGCGGCGGCTGACATTACTACTCCTGAATATTGGTGCCGTCATCTGCGCCAACCAGTGCAATTTCATCAGGGTATGAAGACTTTGCAGCAGCAGGAAGTAACCATTTTCCTAGAGTGTGGGGCTAAACCCATTTTATTGGCAATGGGTCGTAGCTGTTTAACATCCGTAAATCAAGATTATATCGATTTCGTTGGATTGCCCAGTTTACATCCCCAGAGTTCTAACTGGCAAACATTATTATCGAGTTTAGCAGCACTATATTCGCGTCAAGTTAACATTAATTGGGCTGGTTTCTATCAAGATTATTCCTATAATCGCATCACTCTACCTACCTATCCTTTTGAACAACAAAGGTATTGGTTAGAAAATACCCTCGCTTCACCAGCTTTGACTAATGTTGAGCGCTACCAACATCCTCTTTTAGGAAATCGTCTGTATTTAGCGGGAAGTGATGAGATTCGGTTTCAATCATATATTACTAAGGATCGCCCTGCTTACTTAGCACAGCATTGGGTGTACGAGTTTCTGGTAGTTTTCGGTGTTGCTTATTTAGAAATGGCTTTAGCGGCTGGGGTAGCAGTTTTCAAATCTAGCTGTATATCAATTACAGATGTCGCGATTTTGAGAGCATTAATTTTACCAGAAAATCAAGGTCACAACCTACAAATACTTTTAAATCACGAAAGTGAGACTGCCGCTAAATTTCAAGTTTTTAGTACCTCAGACTTGGACTCTAAAAATTGGACGCTACACGCTGACGGAAAAGTACAGAAAGAAACTTTATTAAATTCGCCAACACCAATTAATTTAACTGCTTTACAGTCTCGATGCAGTCAACAGATTGACTTAGATACTTATTACCAAAAAATGCAGGTTTATTATGGACCCGATCTCCGTAATATTCAACAATTGTGGCAGGGTGAAGCAGAGGCTTTGGCAGAAATTAAGTTACAATCAGTTTATATTTCGGAAGTCAAAAATTATCAGTTACATCCGGCTTTGTTAGATGCTTGCTTCCAGGTAGTTTTTGCTTTGTTATATCAAAATGAAAGCCTTGATGATCCATTTGTACCTGTAGGCTGTCAGCAACTTAAAGTTTACCGCACTCAAGTCGATCATGTATGGAGTCACGTTAAACTCCATCCCACTAAAGAGTTACAACAAACCAACCGCACTGCTGATTTAGATTTAATCGCTCCTGATGGAGAATTAATTGCTAGTGTTCAAGGTTTACAATTCAAACGTGCTAGTCGTCAAGCTTTATTAGGTAGTTTACAAACTAATTGGAAAGATTGGCTCTATCAAATAGAGTGGCAAGCTAAATCAAATCAAAATTCACCCAGCCCAATTCAAAATTGGAGATTAGGGAGAGGGGAAGACAAGAAAGAATTTCATCAGAACATCCTTGATTTATCCGTTGCCAAGCTTATTCCTTCATCCTCGTTAGATGAAATTGAAAAAAATACATTATTAACGGAAATTGAGAATTTCAGTATTAGCTACGTACTGGATGCTTTCGAGAAAATGAGTTTTCATTTATCTCCAAAGATGCAATTTTCTGTAGAAGAAATAACCAGAAAACTAGGAGTACTTGAACCTCATCGTCGCCTATTAGAACGGCTACTTGAGATGTTATCTGAAGTAGGGATATTGGCAAAAAATAACGGGATATGGCAAGTAATTAGTACACCAGAATCACAAAAGCTGCCATCGTTACCAGATTTATTAAGGCAATATCCTCACCTCATAGCCGAGTTAACCCTATTAGAAAGATGCGGAACTAAACTCGCCGAAGTGTTACAGGGTAAATGCGATCCACTACAATTATTATTCCCCAGTAGCGATCTCACAAATCTAACTAATCTATATCAGCATTCAGCCACTTTTAAAGAGATGAATCTGGTAGTGCAAAAAGCACTTGCGGCAGTACTAGCATCTCGCACTTCAGCCGAAAAGATCCGCATTTTAGAAATAGGTGCGGGAACTGGGGGCACTACTGCTTACATTTTGCCAGAACTACCAACAAACAAAGGAGTAGAGTATGTTTTTACTGATATTTCTCCTTTATTTACCGCTAAAGCTAAGGAAAAATTCAGCGATTATAACTTTATCCGCTATCAAGTATTAGATCTTGAAGCCGATCTCAAATTCCAAGGATTTAGCACTCAAAAGTACGATATAGTTTTAGCTGCCAACGTTTTCCATGCGACTAGGGATTTAAAACATAGCTTAAACCAAGCGCGACAATTGTTATCGCCGGGTGGAATGTTAATTCTGCTAGAAGGAACAGCACCGAGGCGGTGGATAGATTTAATTTTTGGGTTAACTACAGGTTGGTGGAAGTTTAGCGATCGCGATCTGCGCCCCAAACATCCACTTATGTCTAGTCAGCAGTGGGAAAAATTATTGTTAGAAACGGGGTTTAGTAGCGTTAAATCTTTACCAGGAGAAACTTCAACTGACACATCTCTATTCCCACAAACAGCGATTTTAGCTCAAGCTAGTTCAGACAAGCACTGGCTGATTTTAGGTGATCGCCAGGGTATGGGTGAGGAACTAGCAAAACAATTGCAATCTCAGGGTGAGAAATATACTTTAGTGTTTGCTGGTAATCAATACGAGCAAGTAGGCAATCAAGAATTTACCATTAATCCAGCACAGGTAGAAGACTTTCATCAACTATTCAACGCTATCAGCCAACAACAGATTCCTTTACATGCAGTCATAAATTGTTGGAGTTTAGATACACCAATCAGCAACATCACCCTTACTGAATTAACAGCCGCTTCCCAAAGGGGATGCGGTAGCACCCTCCATCTAGTCCAAGCTTTAGTAAGGGCAAACGACCGAGATTTGGTACTTTCCCCACCTCCTGCTTTATGGTTAGTTACTCAAGGGGCGACACCAGTTATAGCGGGAGAAACAATCCCTCAAATCGCTCAATCTTCCCTGTGGGGAATGGGCAAAGTTATCAATATAGAACATCCAGAATTACAATGTACCTGTATTGATTTAGACCAAAATATCACAATTGAGGAAAATGCGACAACTTTACTCGCAGAAATTTACGCCTCAACCCCAGAAAATCAAATTGCTTTGCGTAACGGTAATCGGTATGTATCTCGGTTAGTCAATCAACCTCAGGCGCTTCAATCGCCACCGATTCGCTTCAGCAGCGAGAAAACTTATTTAATTACGGGCGGCTTTGGCGGTTTGGGGTTGGTAGTGGCTAATTGGTTAGTTAAGAAAGGAGTAAAAAACTTAGTTTTATTGGGGCGTAGTGGTGTTAAACCTGAACTTGCCGATCAATTAGCCAAATTAGCTCAAGCTGAAGTCAGAATTGAGCTAATTCAAGCCGATGTCTGCGATAAAGAACGTATGACACAAGTGATTGCAGACATTGAGCGCAGAATGCCACCATTAGGAGGAATTATTCATGCAGTGGGAGTCCTAGACGACGGAACTTTACAGCAGTTATCTTGGCAGCGTTTCGCTAAAGTGATGGCTCCTAAAGTAACAGGAACTTGGATCCTACACGAATTAATAGGCGATCGCCCGATAGACTTAATTCTATTTTCTTCTGCTGCTTCTTTACTCGGTTCTGCAGGTCAAGCTAACCATGCGGCGGCTAATGCCTTTTTAGATGCCCTAGCTTATCAACGCCATGCTCAAGGATTACCAGGATTGAGTATTAATTGGGGAGTTTGGACTGAAGTAGGGGCTGCTGCCCAAGGGGAAATTAGCGAACAATGGCAGAGTAAAGGCATTAATTCCATGACTCCTGAACAAGGATTGCAACTATTGGAATATCTATGCGAACAACCTCCGATCCAAGCAGGTGCAGTGGGGATTAATTGGGCGCAGTTCATTGCTAAAAGAGGTGCTGCCCCGTTTTGGGAAAACTTCCACCAAGTAGCGGTAACGGATCGATCACCGACAAAACCCGTTAATTGGCGACAGCAACTTCAACAAACTCCACAGAGCGATCGCCGAGAAGTATTAGGCAATTGTGTTCGCACTCAGGTAGCAAAAGTTTTAGGTTTAAACTCTCCTGAATCTGTAGATTGGCAAAAAGGTTTCTTCGATTTGGGGATGGATTCGCTTACTTCTATTGATTTGCGAAATCGCTTGCAAACTACTTTAGATGTCTCTTTACCTGCAACCTTGGCTTTTGATTATCCAACAGTAGCAGCTTTAGTTGATTATTTGATTTCAGAAGTGCTATTGCCAGAATTTGCTGCTCCACCCACTATCAAATCATCGGCTCAGCCAGTATTAATTGAGCCCACTTCAGAGTTATTAGATGTAGACAATTTATCAGCTAACGAACTTGAAGCTTTGTTGATTAGTAAGTTAAACAGTTTAAATTATTAAACAAGGGCAAAGATGAACTCAGAATCAAATCAATCTTTATCAACTATGCGGCGGGCGTTGATGGCTTTGTCAGATATGCAAGCCAAGCTCAACGCGGTAGAATCAACCAAGACGGAACCAATCGCAATCATCGGTATGGGTTGTCGTTTGCCAGGACGAAGTGATAATCCGGCAGCTTTTTGGGAATTAGTCAAAAATAAAACTGATGCCATTACCGAAGTACCGAGCGATCGCTGGGATATTGATACTTACTACTCCAGTAATCAAGATGTTCCCGGAAAAATGAATACCCGTTACGGGGGATTTATTGGCAATGCAGACAAATTTGACTCTCAGTTTTTCGGAATTGCCCCCCGTGAGGCAGTGAAACTCGATCCACAACAGCGTTTGTTATTAGAAGTTACCTGGGAAGCTTTAGAATCTGCCAATATAGTACCAGAAAATATCATTGGTAGTGCCACTGGTGTCTTTATTGGAATTAGTACCTTTGATTATGCGATGCGGCTGTTTGGGGCAGCTAGTCCGAGTTGTATTGATGCTTACGCGGGAACGGGTACGCTGTTAAGTCCGGCGGCTGGACGTATATCTTATCTATTAGGTTTGAACGGACCGAGTATGGCGGTGGATACTGCTTGTTCTTCTTCTTTATTAGCAGTACATTTGGCTTGTCAAAGTTTGCGTAATCGAGAGTGTAACTTAGCTCTAGCTGGTGGTGTTAATCGCTTGTTAGCACCTGGATTAAGTATCAATTTTGCTCAAGCAGGAATGCTTGCGCCTGATGGTCGTTGCAAAACTTTTGATCGTAAAGCAGATGGCTTTGTGCGAGGGGAAGGATGCGGCGCGATCGTTCTCAAACGACTCTCAGACGCATTAGCTGACGGCAACACAATTTTAGCTGTAATTCGCGGTTCGGCGGTTAACCAAGATGGTAGAACTAGCGGTTTAACTGCACCTAATGGTCCTTCTCAACAAGCAGTAATTCGTCAGGCACTCGCCAACGCTAAAATTGCTCCCCATCAAGTAGATTATGTGGAAGCACACGGTACTGGCACATCTTTAGGAGATCCGATCGAAGTTGGTGCTTTAGGTGCAGTATTTAGTCAAGATCGCCCTTCAGAAAGACCTTTAATTATTGGTTCGGTAAAAACTAACATCGGTCATTTAGAAGCTGCGGCAGGAATTTCTAGTTTAATCAAGGTTATTTTGTGTTTGCAACACCAAGAAATTCCCGCTAATTTACATTTCCAACAGCCCAATCCCTATATCCCTTGGAAAGAATTGCCCATTAAAGTTGCTGCCGAAACAATACCTTGGCTGCTAGAAGAAAAACGCCGAATTGCTGGGGTAAGTTCTTTTGGTTTTGCTGGTACAAACGTTCATGTGGTGTTAGAAGAAGCCCCAAATGTAGAGACGCGACGCCAGACGCCTCAACGGGAGCCAGTACTTGATGAGGGTTTCCCTCATCAAGTACTGGCGCAGCACGGCGCTGGCTCAAATTTCGCGTTTGAACAAGATCGTCCGCTACATATTTTGACCATTACGGCAAAAACTCCCCAAGCTTTGCAGCAATTAGCTGGTGAATATGATCGCTTTTTGCAAAAGTATCCGAATTCACCTATAGGAGATCTTTGTTTTACTGCTAATACTGGTCGGTCGCATTTTGCCTATCGATTCAGCGCGATCGCGTCTTCAACTAGTGAATTATCTCAGCAGTTACTTGCTTTTACTCAAGGTCAATCTTTACCTCAGTTGCGCTCAAGTCAGGTATCCTTAAACTCAGTTCCGAAAGTCACCTTTTTCTTTTCAGGAGAACTATCATTCAATCTACCTATTAGTCAGCAGCTTTACGACACTCAACCAGTCTTTCGCCAAGCTTTAGATCGCTGCGCTGAAATTTTAGAGCGTGAACTAAAAATACCATTAATTAAAATTCTTTATTTTCCCCAGAATCTGTCAGATAGCTATACAAGAATTGCTTTTTTTGCTTTGGAGTATGCTTTATGTAAACTATGGCAATCCTGGGGAGTAACACCTAATTTAGTTGTCGGTTATGGCGTTGGAGAGTATGTTGCTGCTTGTGTAGCTGGAGTTTTCAATTTAGAAGATGGATTAAAGTTAGTTGCTGCTCAAAGTAATTCATCTCGCAATTTAGTCGCTAAACAACTAAATTATTCTCAGCCGCGAATTAACTTAATTTCTAGTAAAACTGGAAATCTAATTAAGGATGAAATTTCCAATCCATCTTATTGGCATAGTGAAATTAACGAGCATCCTGATATTCAATCTATTATAAATATAATAATTGCTGTAAAAAGTGAATTTTGTTTAGAAATAGGATTAGGAGCAACTAATAAAAAATTATTGGCATCAGACCGGATTCAATGGTTATCTACTCTGAATCCAAAAAAATCGGATTGGCAAGAGCTTTTAAATAGTTTAGCAGTTTTGTATATTAATGGTGTAGGCATAGATTGGCGTGGATTCGATCAACATTATTTTCGCAACTACTTACAATTACCTACTTATCCTTGGCAAAGACAGCGTTATTGGTTAGAAACTTCCACTTATGATTTACTACCCCAATTATTACTAGAGGGACATCCCTTAATTGGGAAACGCTTATCTTCACCTTTAAAAACAATTCAGTTTCAAAGCTACCTGGCTCGCTCGCAACCTAGTTATCTCTTAGATCATCAGGTTTATAACAGAATAATTTTACCAACCACAGCTTACCTAGAGATGGCTTTGGCTGCGATCGTATCAGTTTGGTCCTCCTCTGATTTCACTATTGAAAATCTTCATATTCAACAACCATTAGTTATCCCCCAAGTCGGACAAATTCAAATTCAGTTAATTTTAACTCCTGAAACTCAAAATAGTTATAGCTTCGAGATTTTTAGCAATGAAATTGTTGGTGATATAGCTTCTGAAGAATGGAGGCTTCATGCTCGCGGTCAAATGGTTAAGATAGCTGCAAAAACGACAGAAGAAAGTCTGATTGATTTGAATATTTGGCAAAATCAGCTAGAATCAATTACTACATTTTATCAACAACTGCAAGATTGGGGCATTGAATTAAAAGCGAGTTTTCAAACTCTCAAAAAAATTTGGCAACAAGGCGATTTGGTCAGAGGTCGAATTGAGTTTCCAGAATTTTTGACCCCAGAAATTAGTAAATATCAATTCCATCCTGTGTTATTAGATGGTAGTTTGCAGGTAATAGTAGCTGCATTAATGTATGAGGGAGCCGCACAAAGTTATTTACCAATAGGAGTAGAAAAATATCAAGTTTACGGTAATGTTGATACCTGTTTGTGGGTCGAAGGAAAACGGCGCTCGCTTGATAATAAATTATCTTACCCAATTTACGATCTACGTTTGTTCAATTCCAATGGAAAAGAAATTGTTACTTTACTAGGAGTTCAATTTCAACCAGTTAGTCAAACGTCTTTCTTAGAAATTAATAGCAACAAAAAAAATAATTTACTTTACAATATCGAGTGGATTAATCAGGTAAATTTTGGCTCTCAATTCAATTTTCCGACTCCTTTAGAAATATACCAAAATCTCAAATCAGAATTAGCTTTACCTCAAATTACAGATGATATATTAACTTACGAAGCTGCTTTGACGAAAATTAATATTTTAGCGGTTACGTATATCATAAAAGGTTTTGATAGGCTAGGGTGGCGCTGGCAATTAGGTCACAAGTTTACTTCAGAAGAATTAGCCCAAAAAATTGATTTAGCCTCAAAATATTACCGTTGGCTCAACCGCATTCTAGAAGTTTTCGCCGAATTTGGATTGATTAAGTCAGGCGATCGCGCTTGGGAAGTCATTCAATTACCCAATTTCATCGACCCCCAAGCTTACCAAATTGAAATATTAGCTGAATGTTCAGAAGCAGAACCAGAATTAACCTTCGTGGCACGTTGCGGCAGTCAATTACCCCAAGTATTAACAGGAGAATGCGATCCTTTAGAGCTGTTATTTCCTCAAGGAGATTTTAACACTCTTAGAGCAATTTATCAGCACTCGCCTGTAGCCATAGTTTGGAATAGGTTAGTGCAAAAAGCTGTAGAATCAGCTATTAAAAAATTCCCTAGCTCTCTAGGGGTGCGAGTGCTAGAAATTGGGGCGGGAACTGGAGGAACGACTGCCGATTTACTGCCAATTTTTCAGCCAGAAAAAACAGAATATGTTTTTAGCGATGCGGCAGCAATCTTTACTACTCAAGCAGCACAGAATTTTGCCGAATTTCCCTTTGTTAAATATCAAGTTTTAGATATTGATATTGCTCCCGAATTGCAGGGGTTTAGCCTCGGACAATATGACATCATCGTAGCTGCTAACGTTTGCCACGCTACAGCAAATTTAAGCCAAACTTTAGGTCATATCAAGAGTTTATTAGCTCCTGGTGGTTTGCTAATCCTACTAGAGGAAACCTTGGCTCAACCTTGGATCGATATTACTTTTGGTTTAACTGAGGGATGGTGGAAATTTACCGATATTGAGTGGCGCAAAAACTATCCTTTATTAAAGACTCAAAAATGGCTTGATTTGCTCTCAGAAAATGGATTTAACAATAGTACTAGTTTAGCTGATGTAGAAATAGGTAAAGAATTTGGTCAACCCAGCTTGATTCTGGCTAAAACTGACTTAGTTAGTCAAGACCAAGCAGCATCAAAGAATTGGCTGATTTTAGCTGATCGTTCAGGAGTTGCACCAGAATTAGAGCAATTACTAAAAATGCGTTCAAACCCTTGCATTTTAGTTTGGGCTGGGACAAAATATCAGCAAATTAGTTCTCATGAATTTTATGTTAATCCCCGTGAGCAACAAGACTTTAAGCAGTTATTAAACGCAGTTCAATTAACATCTATAGATGGCATAGTCCATTGTTGGAGTTTAGATGCTACTGACACTGATTTAGAAGCCGCTGCTTTAATAAGCTGTGGTAGTACCTTACATTTAATTCAGGCTTTGGCTGAAGCAAACTTAGAGAAATTGCCTCCTTTGTGGCTAGTAACTCAAACAGCTACAGCCCCTATTTCTGATGATTTGTGTTCGGGATTAGTGCAATCTCCTTTATGGGGTATGGGGACAGCGATCGCCCTAGAACATCCAGAACTAAATTGCGTTCAAGTAGATTTATCTGGCGAGGATATAGTCGCAGATGTCCAAAGTTTATTTGCGGAAATTTTATTGGTACAGCCTGAAAATCGCATCGCATTTCGTCACGGTAAGCGATGGGTGCCTAGATTAGTTCGCGCCACTCTAACTGATAGAAAACTCTTGACCTTTAGCTCAGATGCCACTTATTTAATTACTGGTGGTTTAGGCGGTTTGGGGTTGGTGATAGCTAAATGGTTAGTGGAACAAGGAGCGCGTCATTTAGTACTAGTCGGGCGTAGCGGAGTGCAACAATCAGCCGAAATCAAGTTAGCAGAATTAGCCGAAATGGGAGCAAAAGTCACCGTCAAACAAGTTGACGTGACTCAATCAGAACAAGTTGCTGAAGTTTTAGCAGAAATTAAGCGATCGCTGCCCCCATTACGAGGAATAATTCATGCAGTTGGGGTACTTGATGATGGCACGATCCAACAATTATCCTGGGAACGGTTTATGGGGGTAATGGCTCCGAAGGTGGCTGGAGCGTGGCATTTACACTGTTTGACTCAAGATTTGCCCTTAGATTATTTTGTGATGTTCTCATCCGTCGCCGCTCTATTGGGTAATGCAGGTCAAGCTAACCACGCTGCTGCTAATGCCTTTCTCGATGCTTTAGCTTACCATCGTAGGGCGATGGGATTACCGGGATTGAGCATTAACTGGGGACCTTGGGCGGAAATTGGAGCCGCTGCTGATCCGCAATTTGAGGAAAAATGGACAACGAAAGGAATGACAACTTTTACCCCAACGGAAGGATTGCAAGTTTTGGAGGAGGTGTTGAGTGGCAATTTCACTCAGGTAGGAGCAGTATCTATAGATTGGTCAAAATTTATGGCTCAACGGGCAGCAGCCCCATTTTTAGCTGAATTCATCACAGCAACCGCCACAGTTAACCTGCCACCAGAAGATTTTCTACAACAATTAACGCAAGTTGCTAGTTACAAACGGCGAGCACTATTAGTCGAACATATCTGTAATCAAATTGCAGGCGTTCTGAGTTTACCTCCATCCGAGATTGATGTCCACTTAGGTTTCTTTGATATGGGGATGGACTCCCTGACATCTATAGAGTTAAGGAATCGTTTGCAAACCAGTTTGTCTTGCAATTTACCCTCAACCTTGGCTTTTAAATATCCAACAGTGGAAAAACTAGCCCAATATCTGACGGAGGAAGTTTTATCTGCGAATTTTGCTGAGGAATATATAGCAGAATCCCCAGTTGACTATCGGGTAAATGAATCTTCAGTTACCTTTGATGGGCAATCAGAAGAAGAACTCGCTAGTTTATTGGCTGAAAAACTAGCCAATATGGATTAATAAGAAACGGAAATATTATGACTAATCAATCACCTGGTTTAGATTATCGCGCTTTAATGAAAGATGCCCTGGTCAAGCTGGAAAAAATGCAAAATCAGCTTACCAGCATGGAACAAGCTAAAACTGAACCGCTCGCAATTATCGGGATGGGGTGTCGATTCCCAACTGGGGCGGATACTCCCGAAGCTTTTTGGCAACTTTTACGTAATGGCGTAGACGGAATTACAGATATTCCCCCAGAACGTTGGGATATTAACGCTTACGACGGTCGCGATCCGAATCAGCCAGGAAAAATTTACGCTCGTGGGGCGAGTTTTTTAAATCAGGTTGATGAATTTGATGCTGATTTCTTCGGCATATCGCCGCGAGAAGCAAACAGCATTGACCCTCAACAAAGATTATTATTAGAAGTAAGTTGGGAAGCAATTGAAAGAGCAGGTATATCACCTGCTCGCCTTCAAGGTAGTAAAACTGGGGTATTCGTAGGTGTAATGAATCAAGATTATGCTCACTTGACTTACGATCCTACTTTAGTTGATACCTATACAGCGGCTGGCAATGCCATTAGTTTTGCATCGGGACGCTTATCTTATTTTTTAGGTTTACAAGGGCCAAGCATTACTTTAGATACTTCCTGTTCTTCCTCTTTGGTAACAGTGCATTTAGCTAGTCAGAGTTTGCGAAATGGAGAATGCGATCTAGCTTTAGCAGGGGGAGTAAATTTAATTATTTCGCCTGTCACCAGCGCCATCGAATGTAAAGCGGGAATGCTATCTCCAGATAATCGCTGCAAAACCTTTGATGCGACAGCTAATGGCTTTGTCAGAGGCGAAGGTTGTGGAGTCATTTTACTCAAGCGACTTTCGGCAGCTATAGCTGATGGAGATCGAATTTTAGCGATTATTCGCGGTTCGGCAGTTAACCACGATGGACGCAGCAGTGGTTTAACGGTTCCCAATCAATTAGCACAAGAAGCGGTGATTCATCAAGCTTTGGAAAATGCCAAAATTGCCCCTAATGCAGTTAGTTATGTTGAAACTCATGGTACTGGTACTGCCTTGGGCGATCCGCTCGAAGTATCGGCTTTAGGTGCAGTCTTTGGTAAAAATCGTTCTTTCCATCAACCTTTATTAATTGGTTCAGTTAAAACTAACATTGGACATTTAGAAGGGGCGGCAGGAATTGCAGGTTTAATCAAAGTGGTACTTGCCCTGCAACATCAACAAATTCCCCCACATTTGCATTTTCATCAACCGAATCCTCAAATTAATTGGTCAAGTTTGCCAATTCAAGTACCTACCGAATTACTGCCTTGGCAAAGTATCAATCAAAGGCACATTGCAGGGGTAAGTTCGTTTGGTGCCAGTGGAACTAATGCTTTTGTTGTTCTCGAAGCTGCGCCAAATCTTCCTACCTCGCTAACGCAATCAAATCACCCTGTTCATCTGTTCGTACTATCAGCTAAAACTACGACCGCACTGCAACAATTAGCCCAGCGTTACCTCGATTATTTAGACACTGACTCCCAACAATCTTTAGGCGAAATCTGCTATACTCTCCAGACCGGACGATCACATTTTCCTTATCGTCTCGGGATTGTTGCTAGTTCTCACCAAGAAGTGCGCCAACAGTTAAGTAGTTTCATCGCTAAGACCTACTCTGGCGCAATTAATAACAAAAAAACACCGAAAATTGCATTTTTATTTTCTGGTCAAGGTTCGCAATATTTAGGGATGGGAAAAGAGCTTTATCAAACCCAACCCATTTTCCGCCAAGCTCTTGATCGCTGTGGGAAAATTCTCAACTCATATTTAGATATCCCCTTATTAGAAATCCTGCATTCAGGTCCAGAAAAATTACAGCAAACAGCCTACACTCAACCCGCTTTATTTGCGATTGAATACGCCCTTTATCAATTATGGCAATCTTGGGGAATTGTACCCCAGGCAGTTATGGGTCATAGTGTAGGAGAATACGTAGCTGCTTGCATCGCTGGTGTATTTAGTTTAGCAGATGGCTTAAAAGTAATTGCCCATCGAGGTCGCTTGATGCAAGACAAGGCTCAAGCAGGTAAAATGGTAGCAGTTTGGGGAAAAGAAAAAATGATTCGCGACGTGATCGCGGATTTTACATCTGTGGCGATCGCTGCTTTTAATGGCTCGGAAAATTTGGTCATTTCTGGAGCATCAACCCAAATCGATCTAATTGTCGCCCATTTAGAAAGAATTGGAGTAAAAACAAAAGAATTAAATGTTTCTGGGGCGTTTCATTCTCCCCTGATGCAAGCAGTTATAGCAGAATTCAGTCAAATTGCTCGGCAAATTAATTATTCAGAACCTCGCTTAGATTTAATCTCTAATTTAACTGGTACTTGGGCAAATGAATCAATTGCCACCCCCGATTATTGGCTAAAACATATTGTTCAACCTATAAGATGGGCTGATGGTATAGATCAATTAATCCAAAATGGCTATGAAATTTTTGTAGAAATTGGCCCCAAACCAACTTTAACAACCATCGGTAAAATCGGTTGGTCAACTGTAGAAATTCCGTGGTTAGCTACTCTCAATCCGCAAAAATCGGATTGGCAGCAAATCCTAGACACTTTAGCTGCTTTGTATGTTAGTGGTGTCACAGTTGATTGGCTGGAATTCTATCGAGATTATCCATCTCGGCGGTTATCTCTTCCCACTTATCCTTGGCAACGCCAAAGGTATTGGGTAAAAACAAAATCATATACAACTATTACCAACAAAGATGAAGCATCAATTATTAATTTAAGTACATCCCATCCAGAAAAGTTAGTTAATCTACTAAAAAACACTGGGCAATTGTCAGAGGTAGAACTAACTCTAGTACCTAAGATTTTGCAACTAATCGCTACCCAGCACCAAGAAAAAAACGCCAGCAAAAGTGAAGATTTGCTTTATGAAATTGAATGGCGAGCAAAAGTTAGTTTTGGCTCTGTAGATCAATGGCTACTAACTCCTCAAGCTATCTATGCAAAAATATCCAACAAAGCTGAACTGCTAAGTCAAACTCGACTTAAGCTTTACAGAAGTGCTATCGAAAAATTAGATATTTTAGCTCTTAAATATATCCTGCAAGCTTTCCAAGAATTAGGATGGCAATGGCAAATTAATCGACAGTATACAACTCTAGAAATTGCTGCCGAAATGCAGATTATTCCGCGATATAATCGCTTACTAAATCGCTTGTTAGAAATTATAGCTTCATCAGGATATTTACTGAATAGAGATAACCATTGGCAAATTGTTAGCATTCCTGAATCCTTACCAGAAGAAAAATTAGAACTTGATTTAATTGGCTTAGAAGCAAGCTTACTCGATTGTTGTAGTAGCCAACTAGCTTCGGTTTTGCAGGGAAAAACCGAAGCAGTAGAATTATTATTCGACTCAAGAAATTCACTAACAGTAAGCCGACTTTATCAAGAATCTCCGGTAGCGTCAGCCATGAATAACCTAGTGCAACAAGCAGTTAAGATAGCACTAGAAAAACTGCCGAAATCTGCAGGAGTCAGAATCTTAGAAATCGGTGCCGGAACTGGGGGTACTACAACTCATCTATTACCAATTTTAAATCCCGAACAAACAGAATATACTTTTACTGACGTGGGGGCAGCTTTTGTCAGTCAAGCAGCCCAAAAATTCCAGACATATCCTTTTGTTAAATATCAAGTATTAGATATCGAAAAAAATCCCATCCAGCAAGGTTTTAGCCCTGAAAAATACGACATAATAGTAGCGGCTAACGTGCTACACGCCACTGAAAATCTACTCACAACCTTAAACCATATCCGCCAATTACTAGCACCAGGAGGATTATTAGTCTTACTGGAAGTGACATCAGCGCAACATTGGATAGATTTAACTTTTGGATTAACTGACGGCTGGTGGAAATTCCAAGATCGAGATTGGAGACAAAATTATCCTTTATTATCGGAAGAAAAATGGCAACAATTATTATCATTAGCAGGATTGGAACAAATAGTAACAATTAATGCTGATGAACAGCCAGGAGAAGATCTAGCTCAACAAGCGGTATTTTTAGCTCTCAATCCTCCCCAACCATTATCTCTATCGACAGCTAAACAATGGCTTATTTTTAGCGATCGCCAAGGTATAGGGGAAGAATTAGCTAACCGCCTGTCCCGTCAAGGGGAAAAATGTACTTTAGTATTTGTCGGTGCTGATTACCAACAGATTGCAGCTAGCCAGTTCCAAGTTAATCCTAGTGATTCAAAAGAATTCGAGCAATTATTCGCAGCCGTCAATCGCCTGTCACCTATATATGGAATTATCCACTGCTGGAGTGTGGATGCGGCTGAGAATGATTTAAAAGCTGCTGCATTATTAAGCTGCGGCAGTACCTTACACCTAATTCAAGGATTAGTTAAAGCTAAATTTACTCAACTACCATCTTTGTATTTAGTGACCCAAGGCGGACAACCAGTAGGATTAGAATCAGTTTCGTCCGTTGCCCAATCTCCGATCTGGGGAATGGGAAAAGTAATCGGTTTAGAACATCCAGAACTTAATTGCGTTCGGATAGATTTAGATCCTCAAGCCGAGATCGGCGATCGCATTACAGAACTTTTAGCAGAAATTACCTCTCCTGGTGCAGAAAATCAAATCGCATTTCGCCAAGGTATGCGTAAAGTACCTAGGTTAGTCCGAAGCCAGTCAACTACCCCTAAGGAATCTTCAATCCATTTCCAGGAAAATAGTACCTATTTAATTACAGGTGGACTAGGCGGCTTAGGATTGCTGGTAGCTCGCTGGATGGTAGAAAAAGGAGCTAAACACTTGGTGCTAGTTGGTAGAAATAGAGCCACACCTTTTATCCAAGCGCAAATTCAACAATTAAAGCAAGCAGGCGCTCAAGTTGTAGTTGCTCAAGCTGATGTTTCATCAGTCGAGCAAAGCACTAATTTATTAATAGAAATCGAACAATCTCTCCCACCATTAAAAGGAATATTTCATGCGGCTGGAATATTAGAAGATAGTACGTTACAGCATTTATCTTGGGAGCAATTCGAGCAAGTTTTAGCAGCTAAAGTATTAGGCTCATGGAATTTACATCACTTGACGAAAGAGCAACCTTTAGATTATTTCATCCTCTTTTCTTCAGCAACTAGTATTTTTGGCAATATCGGTCAAGCCAACCATGCAGCGGCTAATGCTTTTCTCGATGCTTTAGCATACCAACGTCGTGCCCAAGGATTAGCGGGATTGAGTATTAACTGGGGAGCCGTCGCCGAAGTAGGAGCTGCTGCTAACAGTCAACTTGTCCAAAATTTGCAGCAAACAGGAATAGGAACCATCCCGCCCCAAACAGTAGGACAAATCCTAGAAAGATTATTAGCGGACAATGGGGTACAAGTAGCAGTGATTCCCATTAATTGGTCGCAATATCCAACCTCGTACTCGAATTTATCCTTCTGTTCTGAGCTTCAGTCAGTTTCGCTGCTTCAGCAATCACCAACGGTTGAATTGTTACAACAACTTAAAAAATTTCCTCCAGAAAAAAGAAAAATTAAACTAATGGAGCATATTCGCACGCTAGTCGCTCAAGTTTTGGGGTTAAAAACAGTAGAATTAATAGATGATAATAAAGGTTTTTTCGAGATGGGGATGGATTCTTTAACGTCGGTTGAATTGAAAAACCGTATTCAATCTAGCTTAGAATTGCAATTGCCGTCAACTTTAGCTTTTGACTATCCCAACGTCAAAAGCTTAGTAGATTATTTGATGCTGGAATTTTTTCATGTTGCAGTTCCGGATGAAGTGAGAGAAGATGATAATAAAGCTTTGGTCAATGACTTGAATTTTGAAAAATTTTTGATAGATTTAAATGAAATGTCTGATCAAGAAATTGGACAAAGATTTACTCAAGAATCAAGGTAAAAGCAACTTAAATTTACTAAACAAAAACTGGAGTTCTGAAGTTTACAGGAGTGTCTTGGAATGCCGGATCTATCTGAACGCTTGTCGAATATGTCGCCAATGAAGTTGGCGTTTGCTGCTCAACAAGTAGCGTCTCAGCTAGAATTGTTGAAGGCAGAACCCATCGCCATTATTGGTATGGGATGCCGCTTTCCGGGAGGCGCAGATGATCCAGAGGCATTTTGGCAGTTGTTGAAAAATGGGGTGGATGCGATCGCAGAAGTACCCAAACAACGTTGGGATATAGACGATTACTATGACCCCAATCCCGATACACCAGGAAAAATTTCTACCCGTAGAGGGGGATTTTTAAGTCAAGTGGATGGCTTCGATGCAGAATTTTTTGGCATCTCCCCGCGCGAAGCAACTAGTCTTGACCCTCAACAGCGCTTACTATTAGAAGTGAGTTGGGAAGCTTTAGAGAATGCTGCCCAAGCACCAGAGAGATTACTTAATACGGCTACTGGAGTATTCATAGGCATCTGTAACACAGATTATTTAAATTTAATTTCTGACTTAGCAGATAGAAAATACCTTGATGCTTATACGGGTACAGGAAATTCCCCCAGCGCAGCCGCAGGACGTTTATCCTATAGCCTGGGATTAACTGGGGTCAGTGTTGCGGTCAATACTGCTTGTTCTTCATCTTTGTTAGCAGTTCACTTAGCTTGTCAAAGTTTGCGACAACGAGAATGTCGAATGGCATTAGCTGGAGGAGTCAGCTTAATCTTAACACCAGAAATCGGAATTATTTGCTCCAAAGCGCAGATGTTATCTCCGGATGGTCGTTGCAAAACTTTCGATGCGGCAGCTGATGGTTATGTTCGCGGAGAAGGTTGCGGTATAATTGTATTGAAAAGGTTATCGGATGCTTTAGCAGATAAAGATAATATTTTGGCAGTGATTCGGGGTACGGCGGCGAATCAGGACGGACGGACTAGCGGGTTAACAGTACCTAACGGACCATCTCAACAATCAGTTATTCGGCAAGCTTTAGCTAATGGCGGTGTGCTGCCAAGCCAAGTTAGCTACGTGGAAACTCACGGTACGGGTACAGCTTTAGGAGATCCAATTGAAGTCGGGGCATTAGGGGCAGTTTTTGGTAAAGATCGGTTGTCCGATCAACCCTTGCAAATTGGCTCGGTAAAGACTAGTATCGGACATTTAGAAGGTGCTGCTGGTATTGCTGGCTTGATCAAAGTGGTTTTAGGATTGCAACATCAGCAACTTCCTCCCCACCAGCATTATCACCAACCTAATCCTCAAATAGATTGGGAACGGTTGCCGATCACAGTAACGACGCAATTGCAATCATGGTCAGGAATAAACCAGCGTTGGATTGCGGGGGTTAGTTCTTTTGGCTTCACTGGTACTAACGTCCACGTCGTTCTAGAGGCAGCACATACATTAGAACCGCCAGATTTAACCGCAGAACGCCCCTTGCACTTACTAACTTTATCAGTTCAAGACCCTGCTGCTTTACCAGAATTAGCTCAACGTTATTTAAAGTATTTGGAAGCTAACCCGAAGTCATCTTTAGGAGATATTTGCTATACAGCTAATATTGGTAGAAACCACTTTGCGCATCGTTTAGCTTTAGTTGTTAGTTCTCGCGATCGCCTGCAACAACAACTTACAGAATATATCACCGAAACTGTTAACCTAAAGCCAGAACGTGACCAGCGCAAAAATACTCGCCAGATAGCTTTTTTGTTTACAGGTCAAGGTTCGCAATACTTAGGTATGGGGCAAGAACTGTATCAAACCCAACCTACTTTTAGGAAAACTATCGACGCTATAGCTAAAATTTTACGTCCTTACCTGGATGTGCCTTTATTAGAGATTCTCTATTCTCATCCCGACAAATTACAGCAAACAACTTATACTCAACCTGCTTTATTTGCGATTGAATACGCCCTTTATCAATTATGGCAATCTTGGGGGATTAAACCTAGTGCAGTCATTGGTCACAGTTTGGGGGAATACGTAGCTGCTGTAGGTGCTGGGGTGTTCAGTTTGGAAGATGCCCTCAAATTGGTAGTCGTGCGCGGACGATTAATGCATCTTGTCCAAGGGAAAATGGTAGCAGTTTGGGCAGATAGAGAATTAATTGAGAAGTTAATTGCACCTTTTGAATTAGTATCTATCGCTGCCTTTAATGCACCGGAAAGTCTAGTAATTTCTGGAGAGGTAGCTGCAATTGAACAGGTAACTGCGGCTTTATCTCAAATGGGAGTTAAAACAAAAGTTTTAGATATTAATTCAGCTTGTCACTCGCCATTAATGCAACCGATACTAGCAGAATTTCAGCGAGTTGCCAGTAAAATTAATTATGCCGTTCCTAAGTTAGATTTGCTCTCTAATTTAACTGGGTCGTGGGCGGCTCAAGAAATTGCTAGTGCTGATTATTGGGTAAAACATATTGTCAATCCGGTTAGGTGGGCAGATGGAATAAATCATTTAATTGCTGCAGGTTATGAGACTTTTCTAGAAATCGGGGCAAAACCAACTTTAACCGGAATAGGTAAATTAGGATGGGGAACAGACAAATTATACTGGTTAACTAGTCTCAATCCTAAACAATCTGATTGGCAACAAATTTTAGAAAGTTTAGCCGCTTTGTATGTTAGTGGAGTGGCAGTAGATTGGCTGCAATTTGAGCGCGACTATCCCCACAATCGTTTATGTTTACCCACCTATCCTTGGCAGCGCGAAAGTTATTGGATATCAGCCGAATATTTTCCGAAGACAATCGAGTCACCCAAAACTTCGAGCAATCGCATCAATACTTTACTTGATGAAAGATTATTGTTAGCTAAATCAAAAGCTATCTGTTTTCAATCTAAATTTAGCTGCGATCGCTTAAATTTTTTAGCAGATCATCAAGTTTACGATCAAATCATTCTCCCAGGTACAGCTTATCTGGAAATAGGATTAGAAGCAGGTCAAGAAATTTGGCATTCTCAAAATTTAGTCATTACAGATTTAGTGATCGTACAGCCGCTAAGATTTGAAAGTGCTAGGAGCGAAAAAACACATCAATTTTTTCTAGAAAGTGAAAATCAAGAAAATCAAAGTTATCTCTTTGAAATTTTTAGTTTAGATGAAGAAACAGAAGAATGGATTTTACACGCTTCAGGGAAAATTGCTAAAAATGAATCTGAAAATAGCAATACTAAAATTGCTGAAAATTTAGCCGAAATCATTAATTACGAACTTTTACTAACAGCAGATAAATACTATAAAGAATTAAAAAGAAGAGGTATTAATTTAGGTAATAACTTTCAAAGTATCAAACGAGTATGGCGAAAAGATAAGACAATTTGGGGTGAGATAAAACTCTGTCAAGAATTAGAACTAGAAATAAATCGCTATCAACTGCATCCAGTATTACTTGACGGTAGTTTACAGGTTTTTGGTGCGGCTTTGATTGCAGAGGGTAATCCTCAAACTTATTTACCTATAGGTTTAGATTCTTTACAGATATACACTTCAGATATACCTAGATGGATTCGGGTAGAAAGACGATTAAACAATAACGAAACTATTCTTAGTGTAGATATAGATTTATTTAGCAACGATGGTAAATTAGTAGCTCAATTACAGGGAATGCAGTTTAAGCAAGCTAATCGTCAATCTGTACTAGGAAATAAGAAATCTGATTGGCAAAATTGGCTTTATCAAGTTAAATGGCAACCTCAGATTCGGTGGCGCATTTCTCAAGATGATCGCGAGGCTTCTCCTCTGTTAACTCCCACAAGAATTAGTGAAAAATTAGCCGCTCATCATGAAGAGATTATCCAAAGCCAGTTACAAATATATCAAGAAGAACTTAAAAGTCTGAATACTTTAGCGGTTGGATATATCTTAGCCGCTTTCCAAAAAATGGGTTTAGTTTGGCAGATTGAGCGAGAGTTTAACTTACTAGAAATTGCGATAGAGCTAGAAATTATTAGTTGCTATCATCGGTTACTGAATCGCTTATTAGCCATTTTAACTGAAGCTGGATATTTACAGCAAAAATCTGAAAGATGGCGGGTGATTAAAATTCCCACACAAGTTAATTTAAACTCCGTCATTCAAGATGATATTGTGGCAGCAGAATTCATCCTGCTTTCTCGTTGTGGTAGTCAGTTAGATCGAGTGTTAACAGGAAAAGTTGAGCCACTACAATTGCTATTTCCCGATGGGGATTTTAGTATTGTGAGCAAACTTTATCAAACATCGCCGGTAGCAGTGGCGATGAATACTTTATCACAAAAAGCTGTTAGTTTAGCTCTAGAAAAATTGCCTATTTCTCAGGGAGTGAGAGTTTTAGAAATTGGGGCGGGAACTGGGGGAACAACTGGTTATTTATTACCATTTCTGCCAAGCGATCGCACTGAATATACTTTTACTGATGTCGGTGCAACTTTTCTTACTCAAGCTCAGGAAAAATTCCGAGAATACCCTTTTGTTAAATACAAAATTTTAGATATTGAAACAGATCCCTTAACTCAAGGATTTAGTACCGCAGAGTACGATATAATTATTGCGGCTAATGTTCTTCATGCCACTGCAGATTTATCAGTAACTTTAAACCACGTCCGACAATTACTAGCACCAGGAGGCATATTAGTTTTACTGGAAGTAACGACGGCGGAAAACTGGATAGATTTAACTTTTGGGTTAACTGAAGGTTGGTGGAAGTTTAGGGATCTAGATTGGCGACCAAATTATCCTATACTCTCACCAACCAAATGGCAAGAGTTACTAGCAAAAACCGGATTTAGTCAGACAGAAACCTTAAATCCAGGTGGTTTGTCGCCACAAGTGCTATTTTTAGCCCAAACTCCTACAACAAAATTATCGAGAAACTGGTTAGTTTTAGCAGATCGTCAGGGCGTAGGTGCAGAATTAGCAAAATTGTTGCGCGCTCGCGGTGAAGAATGCCTGTTAGTATTTAGCGATCAGGATTATCGTCAGATTAGCCCCACAGAATTTCGAGTTAACCCCAATTCTAAGCCAGATTTCGACCAACTATTGACAACAATTAGCCGCGATGGCCCTCAATTACATGGCATAGTTAATTGTTGGAGTTTAAATGCTGCTAACAGCGGAGGAATGAGGGTAGATGAGTTATCAACAGCTTCGATTTTAGGATGTGGGAGTACCTTGCATTTGATGCAAGCTTTATTAGCAATAGCAGGGGAAAAATTACCAAATTTATGGTTAGTTACCCGTGAGGCTGTAGAGGCAAATTTGGACTCTTCAAAGCCATCATTGCGGGGAGTAGCACAATCTTCTCTGTGGGGAATGGGCAAAGCGATCGCTTTGGAATATCCAGAATTAAATTGTATACGAATAGATTTAGCTGATGAAGGTATCGCTCAAAATGCCCAAGATCTTTTAGCAGAAATTTGGTATCCCACAACAGAGGAAGAAATAGCTTTCCGAGGCGGCATCAGACAAGTAGCAAAATTAACCCGTAAAGAGTCAGAAAATCCCTTGCCAAAGTTTGCTCGGCAACCTTGGCAATTAGCTATGACTGCACCTGGTTCGATCACAAATTTGCAATTGCAACCGATGATGCGCCGCGTTCCTGCTGCTGGTGAAGTAGAAATTGCTATTCGTGCTAGTGGACTCAATTTTCGGGATTTGTTAGGTGTCTTAGGTTTATATCCAGGGGAAGTAGGAGAGTTAGGGCTAGAATGTGCGGGTGAGGTAGTAGCTGTAGGCTCTGGGGTAAGGGATCTGCAAGTGGGAGATAGCGTAATGGCGATGACTCCAGGCAGTTTTAGCCAATTCGTCACCACAGATGCAACAATGGTCATTCCCAAACCGCAACGATTAAGCTTTGAAGCTGCTGCTACTATTCCCTCAGCTTTTCTGACTGCTTACTATACGTTGTACCATCTTGGCAAAATCTCGGCAGGCGATCGCGTTTTAATTCACGCAGCTGCCGGAGGAGTAGGTCAAGCAGCAATACAGTTGGCATTGCAAGCTGGTGCAGAAGTCTTCGCAACTGCTAGTCCTAGTAAATGGGCAGCTGTACAATCTTCGGGAGTCAAACATATTATGAACTCCCGAACCCTGGACTTTGCCGATCAAGTAATGGAAATGACTAATGGCAAAGGTGTGAATATCATCCTTAACTCTTTAACTTCGCCTGGATTTGTAGCTAAAAATCTGGAGGTTTTGAGTCCTGGAGGTCGATTTTTAGAAATTTCTAAGCGGGATGCTTGGACACTCACACAAGTAGTTAATATCAGACCTGATGTGGCATATTTCCTAGTAGATGTAATGCAAGTAGTCCAAGAGCAACCAGAATTAGCTCGATCAATATGCCAGCAATTATGCGAAGAGTTTCAGCTAGGAAAACTCCAACCTCTACCTTACACTGCATTTGGGATGACTGACGTGGAAGGTGCTTTCCGTTATATGCAGCAAGCTAAAAATATTGGTAAAATCATCATTAATATACCAAGCTATACATCAGATCAATCTGTAAAATTTCATCAAGACTGTACTTATTTAATTACTGGTGGTTTAGGCGGTTTAGGTTTACTAGTCGCTCAATGGATGGTAGAAAAGGGCGCAAAGCATCTATTACTTTTAGGACGAAGTGGGGTGAAACCATCCCAACAAAAAGCATTACATCAACTAGAGCAAGCAGGAGCCAATATCCAAATAGCGATCGCCGATGTTGCCCAGACTGAACAAATGACCAAAGTGTTAGCGGGAATACCGCCTTCACTGCCATTACGGGGGATTATTCACGCAGCCGGAACTCTAGATGATGCAGTGCTACCCCAGTTATCTTGGCAACGGTTTGCTAAGGTGATGGCAGCTAAAGTAGAAGGCGCGTGGAATCTGCACTCCTTAACCCAAAACCAGCCCCTAGACTTTTTTATTCTCTTTTCGGCTGCTGCCGCTTTAATAGGGAATCCTGGTCAATCCAACCATGCGGCAGCGAATGCTTTTTTGGATGCTTTAGCTCACCATCGGCGATCACTAGGTTTACCTGGATTGAGCATTAATTGGGGGGCGGTAACTCAAGTAGGAGCCGCAGCTCAACGTCAAATTGAATCCCTCTTCGCAGGCACGGGCATCGGTACCATTCTTCCCCAAGCGATGCTTGATATTCTCGAAGATCTGTGGTGCAGCGATGCTGTACAAGTAGGAGCAGTACCGATCAACTGGTCGCAGTTTGGCCAGCCTTGGAGCCAGTCTTCATTTTTTAGCGAGTTGCGGGTAGCCACTGCCAATACTGCCACAGATAGTCAAAAGAGAACTTCCCAGATTCTGGAACAATTACAACAAGCATCCCCAGAGGCAGGGAAAAAATTATTGCAATCACACCTTAACTTTCAAGTGGCAACAGTTTTAGGCATAAAATCAAACAAAGCGATCAACCCACACCAAGGGTTTTTCGATATGGGCATGGATTCCCTGACCTCCATAGAATTAAGAAATCGCTTGCAAATCAGTTTACAATGCAACCTATCTTCCACCATTATTTTTAAATACCCAACAATTGCCGCACTAACCGAGTATTTAGCAGCAGAAGTAGTGGGCATTCAATTAGCTCAAAAGGCAAGCGATCAATCTCAGCAAAACAAAACAGAAGCAGACCAATTAGCTGAATTAGCAGCACTTTCGGAAAGAGAAATTATCAATCTGTTGGCACAAGAATTACAGGCGCTCGAAGAGGGGAAAAATCAATGAAGCCCAATTTAGACCAAATCGATTCAGCTGCATTGATGAAAAAGGCATTGATTGAACTGAGGGAAATGAAAGCTAAACTCAGCGAAATCGAAGCCGCACAAACCGAACCGATTGCGATTGTGGGCATGAGTTGCCGATTTCCTGGGGGAGCTAATAGTCCAGAAGGATTTTGGCAGTTATTGCGGCAGGGAGTAGACGCAATTAAAGAAGTACCTGCTGATCGGTGGGATATTAATGCTTACTACGATCCCGATCCTAATGCTGGCGGCAAAATGTACGTGCGTGAGGCTGGCTTCATTGATCGAGTAGACGAATTCGATGCCCAATTTTTTGGGATTTCTCCCCGCGAAGTTGCTAGAATAGACCCCCAACAAAGGCTGCTGTTAGAGGTTTGTTGGGAGGCATTAGAACAAGGGGCGATCGCGCCAAAACAATTAAAAGGCAGCCAAACAGGAATATTTATGGGGCTATGTACTGATGACTATGCCCAACTTACGGTTAATGCTGGCGATCGCCCAAGCCCCGATTCAGATGCTTACTCGTATTTAGGCATCACTCGTAGTATTGCTGTTGGTCGAATTGCTTACTTGCTAGGTCTGCAAGGCCCAGCAATTCAGTTAGATACCGCTTGTTCTAGTTCTCTGGTTGGTGTTCATCTCGCCTGTCAAAGCTTGCGAAATCGAGAATGCAATTTAGCTTTAGCAGGGGGAGTTAACCTCATGCTCTCACCCTTAAGCACAATCGGGCTATGTCGCTTAAAAGCTCTGGCTCCAGACGGACGCTGCAAAACTTTTGATGCAGCAGCTAACGGTATGGCTAGGGGTGAAGGGTGTGGGGTGGTGGTGCTCAAACGCCTCTCGGATGCCATTAAAGAACGCGATCTGATTTTGGCAACGATTCAAGGGTCAGCTATTAATCATGATGGATCGAGTAGCGGACTGACTGTTCCCAATCAATTAGCCCAAATTGCCTTAATTCGGGAAGCTTTAGCTGGTGCTAAAGTGCAACCAGCAGAGATTAGTTATTTGGAAGCTCATGGTACTGGTACTGCTTTAGGAGATCCAATCGAGTTGGATGCTTTACGGGATGTGTTTGGCGAAGCTCGCCAGCTTGAACAACCTTTAATCGTTGGTTCAGTTAAAACTAATATCGGTCACTTAGAAGCCGCCGCCGGAATTGCTGGTTTAATTAAAGTTATTTTGGCTTTGCAACATGAAGAAATTCCCCCACATTTACATTTCCAGCAACTCAATCCTCATCTTAAGTGGGATAAATTACCAATATTAATTCCCACTCAAACAATCCCTTGGTCGAAAGGTGAAAAGCCTAGGTTAGCAGGATTAAGTTCTTTTGGTTTGAGCGGTACTAACGCTCATATTGTCTTAGCTGAAGCACCAAAGGTTGAAAGGCGACGCCAGACGCCTCAACGGGAGCCAGCGTTGAAGGAGGGTTTCCCTCCGCAGGCGTCTGGCGTTGGGGAACCCCCGCACGGCGCTGGCTCAAATTCCGCTTCTCTACAAGAGCGTCCGTTACATATCTTAACTTTATCGGCAAAAACTCCCCAAGCATTGCAGCAATTAACTGAAGAATATGATCGCTTTTTGCAAAGGTATGCGGATTTACCTATAGGAGATATTTGCTTTACTGCTAATACAGGGCGATCTCATTTTGAGTACCGCTATAGTTTAATTGCCGCTTCTACTCAAGAGTTGCAACAACAATTAGCTGTTAAAGCAGCAGAAATATTATCAGATAAATTGGAGCCTAAATTATCTGATAATATTGCTTTTTTGTTCACTGGACAAGGTTCTCAATATGTTGGTATGGGTAAAGAACTTTACGATACTCAGCCCACATTTCGCCAAGCTCTAGAGCAATGTGCAGAAATTTTACAACCCTTACTAGATGTGCCATTGCTAGAAGTTCTTTATCCTACTTCTGAGAAAAATGCTAAATTAATTGACCAAACTGCTTATACTCAACCTGCTTTATTTGCTTTGGAATATGCCCTCTTTAAGTTATGGGAATCTTGGGGAATTAAACCAAGTTGGGTAATCGGTCATAGTGTCGGTGAGTATGTTGCTGCTACTGTAGCCGGGGTATTTAGTTTAGCTGATGGTTTGCGATTGATTGCTTGCAGATCAAGATTAATGCAAGAGTTACCACTTGAGGGAGGAATGGTGGTAGTTTTTGCTAGTGAGGATCAGGTAGCAAATGCGATCACTCCTTATGGTAATTCAGTTGCGATTGCAGCGATTAATGGTTCTGAAAATATAGTTATTTCCGGGAAAACCGAATTTCTAACTAAAATCGTTGCTTCTCTAGAAACTGACGGGATTAGAACCCAACCTTTAAACGTTTACCATGCTTTTCATTCTCCATTAATGACTCCAATGGTGTCAGAGTTTCGGGAATTTGCTGCTCAAATTTTATTTTATCCTCCTCAAGTTAGGTTAGTTTCTAATGTAACTGGAAACGAAATTGGTGACGAAATCGCTACCCCAGAATATTGGTGTAACCACATCCAAAAACCTGTTAAATTTGCAGCAGGTATAGCGACTTTGGCGCGGGAAGGCATTGACATTTTTATAGAAATTGGAGCAAAATCAACTCTCTTAGGAATGGCTCGTCACTGTTTACCAGAAAATACCGGATTGTGGCTGCCAAGTTTGCGTTCGGGTGTAGGAGAATGGCAGCAAATTCTTGATAGTTTAGGTATTTTATATATTAATGGAATAACTGTAGATTGGCATGACTTTGATCAAAATTATCAAAGGCAACATATTTCACTACCTACCTATCCTTGGCAACGAAAACGATTCTGGGCTGCTCATAACCAGGCGCATAAAAGTTCAAATTCACAAATTACCGAATTTTTAACTAAAGGTGATGCAGAAAAACTAGCTAATACTCTGTATCAAACCGGAAAATTTACCAGTCAAGAACAGCCATTAATCGGTGAGATTATTAAAGTTTTAATTGAGCAACATCAACGAGAAATTCCCAAATTCAAGTTTGTCTCTTACCTTCTGACTACCCCAGTAATCCTCAGGGATAGCCTGCAACCGCAATTAGATGCTTTAATGGCTCAACCAGATTTAGAAGTGTATTGGCAGGTTTTAGAGCAGTTGGAAGTTTTGACAACTGATTATGTAGTACGAGCTTTTTACGATTTGGGATGGAACTTTGAGGTAGGAAAGCGATTTTTGCCAATTCAAATAGCAGAAGAATTAGGAATAGTCGAGCGCCATCAAAGATTATTGCTCAGATTGTTAGAAATGTTATCTGAAATTAATGTCGTTGTCTCAGTTAATCGAGAATGGGAAGTTGTCCAAAAGCCAGAAATTCCTCAACCTCAAAAATTGTACCAGAGTTTATTAGAAAAAAGTCCAAATGCTGAAGCAGAATTAACAGTTATAGAACGGTGCGGTTCTAATTTAGTGGCAGTCTTGCGGGGGGAATGCGAACCTTTACAAAGTTTATTTCCTCAAGCAGATTTAAGTATTGCTACTAAACTGTACCAGGATGCACCTTTTTCTCAGGTCATGAATACCTCGTTGCAAAAAACTCTCAGTGCAGCTTTAGCACAATTTCCTCAAGAATATGGAATTCGTGTCCTAGAAATTGGAGCGGGAACAGGGGGAACTACAGCTTATCTCCTTCCCCATCTAGATCCTGAACGCACTGAATACATATTTACTGATGTCAGTGCTTTATTTACAACTAAAGCTGCTCAAAGATTTCATGATTATTCTTTTGTTAAGTATCGAGTTCTAGATATTGAAAAAGATCCAATCTCTCAGGGATTTTATCAAAAAAATTATCATATTATTGTGGCAGCTAATGTTTTACATGCCACTAGCAATTTACGTGAAACTGTAGAAAAAATAGATCAATTATTAGCACCTGGGGGAATTCTAATTTTATTAGAAACAACAGCTAGACAAAGGTGGATAGATCTATTTGCTGGATTGACCGGAGGTTGGTGGAAATTCACTGATTTTGAATTGCGTCCAAATAGTCCATTATTATCAGGAGATAAATGGCAGGAGTTGTTGACAGAAACTGGTTTTGAAACTACAGCGATTATTAAACCACTACTCAACAATCAGCCAGTAATTGCTCAACCAGCGATAATTTTAGCTCAAAGTCCAATGGTAGAGATGGAGTTATCTAATAACTTAGAAAATCAGGAGCGATCGCCAAATGAGCAATCGTCAGCTAAACTACCAGGAATTAGGGAGAGATTGGCGGCAGTATTACCAGTAGAGGCTAAGGGGTTATTAATTGCTTATCTTCAAGAAGAGGTGAGATTAGTTTTAGGAATGGAGCGATCGCTTCTGCCAGATCCCCAACAGGGCTTTTTCGCTCTGGGTTTAGATTCCTTGACAGCAGTAGAATTAAAAAATAGATTAGAAACCGCTCTGAAATTGCCCCTACCTGGTACTTTAGCTTTTGATTTTCCTAATATTCAAGTTCTGTCTGAATATTTAGCTAAAGAACTTTTGCAGAGCGAAACTGGATTCGGTCAAAAATTAGATTCAGATCCAATAACTGTGGCAGAAGTTCCTCAAATAAATGAAGATGAATTACAAGCATTAATCGACCAGGAAGTAGCTGGAATTGAAAAGTTATTAAAGGGAATATGAGCAACGACTCTTACACTAACGAGTATCTATCTTCGTCTCACCGCTTATTATTAGCACTGAAAGAAGCCCGAAAAAAACTCGAAACAGTAGAAGCTGAAAAAAATGAGCCGATAGCGATCATCGGTATGGGGTGTCGGTTTCCAGGAGCCAACAACCTAGATGAGTTTTGGCAATTGCTGAAAAATGGTCGAGAGGCTATTACAGAAGTTCCTTTATCTCGTTGGGACATCAATGCTTATTACCATCCCGATCCAAAAGTACCTGGAAAAATTTATACCCGCTCAGGGGGATTTCTGGATGGGATAGATTGCTTCGATCCCTTATTTTTTGGGATTTCTCCTCGCGAAGCGATCGCTCTCGATCCATCCCATCGTTTGCTGTTAGAAGTAAGTTGGGAAGCATTGGAAAATGCAGCACAAATCAAACCGCGACTGGCAAATTCAGCCACAGGTGTTTTTATCGGCATCAATGCGAATGATTATGCTGAACTATTAAAAGATTCAGGAGAGTTTAACCGTCAATCCAGCAATACTTATGATATTACTGGTACGCCAACTTACGCGGCGGCTGGACGTTTATCTTACACTTTGGGTTTAACTGGGCCGAGTATTGCTATTAATACAGCTTGTTCTTCTTCTTTAGTAGCTGTTCACCTAGCTTGTCAAAGTTTGCGTAATCGTGAATGTAACATGGCTTTAGCTGGTGGCGTTAATGTGATCTTGTCACCAGAAAGCACGATCGCTTTATGTCGATCGCGAATGTTAGCACCGGACGGACGAAGCAAAACCTTTGATGCGGCGGCTGATGGAATGGTGCGATCAGAAGGCTGCGGGATTGTAGTCCTGAAGCGGTTATCTGATGCTGTAGCCTCTAAAGATAATATTATAGGGGTAATTTTGGGTTCCGCAATTAATCAAGATGGTCCTAGTAGCGGTTTTACAGTTCCCAACGGATCGGCACAACAAAGCTTAATTCGTCAAACTTTAGCAATGGCAAAAGTCAAGCCATCCGAAGTAAATTATATCGAAGCTCACGGTACGGGAACTGCTTTAGGCGATCCAATCGAAGTTAATGCTTTAGGCGCAGTATTTGCTGAAGGGCGATCAACAGATTCGCCTTTATTAATTGGTTCAGTTAAAACTAACATTGGTCACGCAGAAGCAGCTGCAGGTATTGCTGGATTAATTAAAGTAGTGTTGGGATTGCAACACCAAGAAATTCCCCCACACTTGAATTTTCAACAACCCAACCCTCACATCAACTGGAAACAAATACCCGTCAAAGTTACCACTCAAACCACACCTTGGGACAGCAATCAGCAAAAACAAATCGCTGGAGTAAATTCCTTTGGTGCTAGCGGGACTAATGCCCATATAATTTTAGCTGCGGCCCCAGAATTAGACTCCGTTAAACCAGAAGTTGATCGCCCTATTCATATTGTTAACCTTTCAGCTAAAACGCCTACTGCTTTAGCAGAATTAACCCAACGTTATATCGCCCACTTAGATACTCACACACACCAAAATCTAGCCGATATTTGCTATAGTGCTAACACTGGACGCGATCACTTAGAATATCGTTTAAGTATAGTTGCCGATACTGTTAATGAACTCCGTCGCCAGTTGTGCGATTTTGGAGCAGGAACAGAAGCTAATCCCACATTAATAAGCGGAATTGTTCAAGAAAAAACACCACAGAAAATTGTTTTTCTTTTCACCGGACAAGGTTCTCAATATGTGGAAATGGGTAAACAGCTTTACCTAACCCAACCAACTTTTCGGGCTACTCTTGACGCTATTACTGAACTTTTTCAACCATATCTTGGGGTATCACTGCTAGAAATTATCGATTCAGATGGGGAAAAACTACAGCAAACTGTTTATGCCCAACCTGCAATTTTTGCCTTGGAATATGCCTTATATAAATTATGGCAATCTTGGGGTATCGTACCAACAGCAGTAATGGGACATAGCGTAGGCGAATATGTGGCAGCTTGTGTGGCAGGAGTTTTCAGTTTAGCAGATGCAGTCCAGCTAATTGCAACTAGGGCGCGACTGATGCATTCTATTGAAACTGCTGGGAAAATGGTCGCAGTTTGGGCAACGGTGGAGTTTATAGAAAGTGCGATCGCACAGGATGCAGAATTGCTAGGAATTGCTGCTATTAACGGAACAGAGAATTTGGTAATTTCTGGAGAAGCATCAGCTATTGATCGAATTGTTTCCAATCTGAATTCTCAGGAAATTAAAACCAAACCTTTATCAGTTTCCCAAGCTTTTCACTCTCCGATGATGCAACCTATCCTAGCTGATTTTCGACAGATTGCTGAAAAAATTAGCTACTTCCGTCCCCAATTACCTTTAATTACTAATGTCAGTGGTACTTGGGCGCAAGCAGAGATAGCTACTCCAGAATATTGGGTAGACCATATTCGCCGCCCAGTACAATTTGCTCGTAGTCTAGAAACTTTATTGCAAGCAGATTATCAAATCTTTTTAGAAATCAGTTCCCAACCAATATTAATTGGGATGGCACAGTTAAGCTATCCTCAAACTAATCTTCAATGGTATGCCAGTCTCAAACCTCAAAAAGCAGATTGGCAGCAAATGTTAGAAACTTTAGCAGGTTTATATATTAATGGCATACCTGTAGATTGGTCGGGATTTGACCGAGATTATCCCCGCTATCACTTGCCTTTACCTACCTATCCTTGGCAACAGCAACGCTATTGGTTAGAAACTACGCAAAAATCTCAATTTTTATCGGTTCACAATAATGGTGCTCGTACCGTTCATCCTTTACTGGGTAGTCGATTAAATTTACCTTTAAAAGAAATTGTATTTACTTCTCAAATAAGTACGAATTCTCCAACTTTTTTAAGAGAACATCAGATTTATGAACAAGTAGTATTTCCAGCTACAGCTTATATTGAAATGGCTTTAGCTGCTGGTAGTGAAATTCTGAAAACTGATGATTTATTGGTGGAAAATTTTTCCATTCAACAAGCTTTGATTTTACCCAAAGCAGAATTTATCAAACTGCATTTAGTATTCACATCAGATAATCAAACTTATTCATTTCAAATTTTTAGCCAAAGTGCAGAATCCAATGATTTGGACGATTGGCTGCTTCATGCTACTGGAAAATTACAAAAAATATCAACATCTGAACCCCGCTCAACCATTAATATAAGCTCTTGGTTAACTCAGCCTCTAGAAGAAATATCTTTAACAGAATACTATCAAATTTTTAGCAAAAAAGAAATAGATTTAGGTGCAAGTTTTCACGCTCTGAAAAAACTAGGGCGATCCTCAGATGGTGTTAGAGGTGAAGTGCAATTACCAGATGCTTTAATTATTGAAGCAGGAGACTACAAGCTGCACCCAATATTACTTGATGCTTGTTTACAAACTTTAGGAGCAGCTTTTGATAATGACAGCCAAAAACATACATATTTACAAGTAGGGTTAGACAGACTCAAAATTTATGGCAGTCCAGGATTTAGGCTGTATAGTCAAGTGAAAATTCATCCAATTGTTGACTTCAATCAGCCCCTGCGTAATGCTGATATAGATATTTTTGATCCAGAGGGAAGGTTAGTAGTTAAGATAGAAGGTTTGCAGTTAATGCGAACCAGTCACCAAGCATTAATGATGCAAATCAAGGAAGATTGGCAAAATTGGATTTATCAATTAGATTGGCGTTCTCAGATCCGATTTACTCAAGCACAACTCTTACCTAATTATTTACTCACCCCGGCTGAAATCGGTGTGCAAGTAGAATTAACCAAAATCAGCATTCCCAACAATCTAAAAGCTTACCAAAAAGCACTAATTGAATTAGAAGCTTTGGCACTCGAATATTTACTAGATGCCTTTGCGAAAATGGGTTGGTTGTGGCAAATTGGTCAGCAGTTTTCAATAGCAGAAATTGCCCAAAAATTAGGCATAGTTAACCAACATCGCCGTTTGCTAGATCGCCTGTTAGAAATATTGAGTATAGCCGGAGTATTGCAACAACAGGGAGATGCCTGGAAAGTTGGTCAAATCCCGCCACAATCAAATCCAAAATTTTTACAACAAACTCTATTACAAGAACACCCGATTGCTGAAACTGAGTTAGCTTTTTTGCAGCGTTGTGGGGAGAAATTAGCCGAGGTACTCCAAGGACAAAGTGATCCGTTACAATTATTATTCCCCAACGGCGACTTTTCCGCAGCGACTAAATTTTATCAGCAGTCACCTGGGTCGATGTTAATGAATACCATCGCTCAAAAAGCGATCGCCATAGCTTTAGAAAAGTTACCGAGTTACCGAGGAGTGCGGATACTAGAGATTGGGGCTGGTACTGGCGGTACGACGGCTTACATTTTACCCCTACTAAATCCCGCCCAAACTAAATATGTCTTCACCGATGTAGGAGCCGTTTTTACTTCACAAGCAGCACAAAAATTCCGTGATTATCCTTTCGTAGAATATCACGTATTAGACATCGAAATTGACCCCCAATCTCAAGGATTTATTCCTCATCAGTACGACATAATTGTGGCAGCTAATGTCCTCCACGCTACTACCAATTTAACTGAAACTTTACAAAACGTCCACCAATTATTAGCGCCAGGAGGTTTACTATTATTAATTGAAGGTAGTCAGCCAATGGGCTGGATCGATCTAACCTTTGGATTAACCGAGGGATGGTGGAAATTTACCGATTTAGATATAAGACCTAACTATCCTTTGTTGAGTGCTGATCGCTGGATAGAATTGTTAGATAAAAATGGTTTTGAAGATGCTATTAATATTGTTTCCCAATTAAATGATCGCCAAATTATGTCTCAGTCGGCGGTCATTATAGCCCGCTCAGAATCTCTGCCTATCTCCAGTCCTCAGAATTGGCTGATTTTTAGCGATGCAACAGGAGTAGGCGATCAATTAGCCGCACAATTACAAGATCGGGGAGAAAAATATAACTTAGTCTTCCCAGGCACCAAATACCAACAAGTAACTGAAACCGCATTTCAGGTAGATCCAGCGAATCCAGCAGACTTCGAGCGATTGCTAGGAGATTTTAGTCAAAAGTATGGATCTTTAGGTGGAATTATTCACTGTTGGAGTTTAGATACAGCCAACCGCCAAGAATTGACGGCGGTAAATATAGACAAAACTTTAGAACTAGGCTGTGGTAGCATTTTACATTTAGTTCAATCTCTGATTAAAGCTAACTTCGCTCAATCCCCTTCGCTTTGGTTAGTTACTAGAGGCACTCAATTAGTAGATCCCAACCAAACTAATATCGCGTTAACAGAATCGACTTTGTGGGGTTTGGGCAAAACGATCGCGATGGAACATCCAGAATTTAGCTGTCGCTTAATAGATTTAGATCCCTCAGCAGATCCAGCAGAAATTTCAGTTTTATGGGCTGAAATTTTATCGCCCGATCTCCACAGTAAAGAACATTTAGCTATTCGCCAGGGACAAAGATATCTATTGCGGTTAAAGCAAATCGAAGCTATAGAAGCCCCGCCACAGCAATTTTCATCTGATGCTACCTACTTAATTGCTGGTGGTTTAGGGGGAATTGGTTTAACAGTAGCTAGTTGGATGGTGGTTCAGGGAGCACGATATTTAGTTTTAATTGGGCGCAGTAGTCCTGACGAAGAAGCTAAAGTAACTATTCAGGAACTAGAGCACGTAGGAGCAACAGTTGTAGTAGCGGAAGCTGATATTTCTGTTACTGAGCAACTAGAGCGGATTTTGCATGAAATCCAGTCATCTTTACCACCTTTAAAAGGCATTATCCATTCTGCTGGTATCTTTGAAGATCGGCTGCTGCGAGATCATCAATGGGAACTATTTCGCAAAGTATTTGCACCCAAAGTAGCTGGAACTTGGAATTTACACACCCTCACCCAGAATTTACCTCTAGACTTTTTCGTATTATTTTCTTCTGGTTCTTCGCTTGTAGGAGCTTCAGGCTTAGGCAACTACGTGGCGGCAAATGCTTTTGTGGATGCCCTATCTCATTATCGACACCTGCAAGGTTTACCCGGATTGAGCGTGAATTGGGGAGCTTGGAATAAGTTAGGAATGGCTGCGGCTGTTGGTACTCAGCGCGAGGCGCAATGGCAAACTGGAGGGATGAATCAAATGACATCTCCACAAGCATTGAAAGCATTTGAATACTTACTCCAGCAAGATTTGACTCAGGCGGGAGTGATTTCCCTTGATTGGTCGAAATTTTTAGCCCAACTTCCCCAAGGAGTTAATGCCAAGTTTTTTGAAGATTTTATCTCTGCATCCGAAACATATTTACCTCAGCAATCTGTTACTAAGTTTCAAAAACAACTACAGAAAGCTCCAGTTGGCGATCGCCGTCAATTGTTAATTGCTCACGTGCAAGCTCAAGTAGTTCACTTGATGGGATTAGATGCTAACCAAGTGCCAAATTTGCAGCAAACATTTTTCGATCTAGGTATGGATTCGTTAATGTCTGTGGAATTAAGAAATCGCTTGCAGAATAGTTTAGGATGTAATTTACCTTCGACTTTAACTTTTAAATATCCCACCTTAGGCGCAGTAGTAGATTATTTAGCCGATCAAGTTTTACAGTTAGAATTCCTATCGCAAGCTACTAGCCAAACCCTAGTAGTTACCGAACAATTGCCCTCTTGCTTAATCCCGCTTCAACCATTGGGAAGACAATCCCCATTATTTTTGCTCCATCCCTTAGCTGGAGTCGTTTTTCCCTATTATGAATTATCCTGTGTTTTAGGTGAAAATCACCCAATTTATGGACTGCAATCTATAGGTTTAGAAGTTAATGAAACACCTTTAACCAGCATTCCCGAAATGGCTCGTCATTATCTTGGTGCTTTGCGCTTAGTTCAACCTACAGGACCGTATTATTTAGCAGGATGGTCTTTTGGTGCTAATATCGCTTTTGAAATCGCTCAACAATTACAACAAGAAGGTGAATTCGTGGCGTGGTTAGGTTTAATAGATCAACCAGCACCAGAAATTGTCAAAAACTCTCAATTTCAAATGTTCGCTAATTTTTGGAGTTCCATTGTTCCCCGAATTTGGCCTTATGTCTATGAATACTTCTATTCACTAAATTCTGCCAACAATCAACAACCAATTTCTAATTCGATTGATAGGAGATTAACTATATGGGATTATCTGTTAAAACCACGGCAAATTGTTAGCAGCATCACGCGATCAATAGAACTAATGAAGTCACGTAAACCTGCTGTTAGCCGTTTATTGCGGATTGTCCAAATCAACAACCAAGCTTTATTAGACTACAGTCCTTCACGCTATTCAGGTCAAGTTAGTTTGTTTCGCACTGGAGATTTTACCCAATATTCCAGTGAAGATCCGACCTGGGGATGGGGTAAATTAGTTGAGCATCAAATTGATGTTGATCGTATTCCGGGTGAGCATCTTAACTTGTTGAGACAACCTCATGTTAGTGTCTTAGCTCAAAAGATAAAAGCTTGTCTTGATCGCTTTCATTAAGAAACTTTTTCTAAATCTCGATATCGTTACTAATTTCTGCCAATAATTACCATGAGCCAAAACAAATTTTATATCGGATTGTCTGCCTCAGTCCACGATTCAGCTTTAGCTATTGTTAATCCGGACGGAGAAGTAGTTTTTGCAGAGGCAACTGAAAGATATATGCAGAACAAGAGGGCATTCAACTGTCCTCCAGACCATTTAATTCGGACACCTGAATTAATCCGCGAGTATTGTTCTCCCAAAGCTGAATTAGTTATAGCAATTACCTGGAGCCAGCCCATCGTTGCACTAACTAAAATTATGTCCGAATTTTCCAGATTAACTGGCAATTTACCTATTTTTAATGATTTCTATAAAAAACTAAATTGGCCTTGGCCATCTTTGCAAACTACCATGCAGGGACAAGCTAACAATATGACTTTTGCGGGTCAAAATTTGCTTGGTAATCACGAAATTAAAAATTCTACTCAGGTAAAGTATTACGAACATCACTTAACCCACGCTGCTAATGCTTGTTATTCGAGTTCCTTTGATACAGCTGTTTGTGCAATTATTGATGCTTATGGGGGCTGGGGGTCTTATGATTTTTACCAATATAAACACGGTAAACTCTCAACGCTTAAAAATCCTTGGGAAGGTTTTGGTAATGGTAATCTTGGACATTTCTATGCTTTAATCTGCGCTTTATGCAGTTTTGATGTCATTAAAGGTGAAGAATGGAAAGTAATGGGACTAGCCCCCTACGGTAAATACGATGAAAATTTGTATCAATTACTGCGAACACTGATTTCTGTTAAAGGTTTAGATATATATTTCAATAACCATCTGTACTTTCCAGTTATAGAAAAACTCCAAAGTATGATGCGAAAGCCAGATGAATCACCTTTGATATCAGCTAATTTAGCTTATACAGGGCAGTTAATCTTTATGGAAATTATGGAAGAACTGCTGAATAATTTATATGACCGAGGATTTTCTGATTGTTTAGCTTTGAGTGGTGGGTGTGCTCTTAATTCTACCTGGAATGGTCAAATTTTAGAAAAGACCAAGTTTCGCAGTCTCTATATCCCTTCTGCACCTGCTGATGATGGTAATGCCGTCGGTGCAGCCTTACTAGCATATTATGAAGAAAGTCCCCAAGCTCAACCTCCTAAGCGGTTTTTCTCTCCATATTTAGGCTCAACTTTTTCAAAAGAAACTTTAGACAATCTATGCAAGTTTAGCAGCATGAAAGATTTGCAATATCTACCTGGTAAAATCCATAAAAAAGCAGCGGATTTACTAGCACAGGGAAAAATCATTGGTTGGGCGCAGGGTAAGGCTGAATTCGGTCCAAGGGCTTTAGGCAATCGTTCAATATTAGCAGACCCTCGCCCAGAAGATATGATGGATCGAATTAATAGTCGAGTAAAATTTAGGGAAAAATTTCGTCCTTTAGCCCCATCCATATTACATGAATTTGGAGATGAATATTTCGAGAACTATCAGGAATCACCCTATATGAATATAACTTTAAAATTTAAATCAGAAGTACTGGAAAAAGTTCCCGCTGTCGTTCACGTTAACGATACAGGACGCCTGCAAAGCGTTAAAAGAGAATGGTCAGAAAAATACTACGATCTGATCTACGAATTTTATCAATTAACTGGTATCCCACTAATATTGAATACTAGCTTCAATATTATGGGTAAGCCAATTATTCACTCAGTTGAAGACGCCATCAGTGTATTTTATACAACAGGATTAGATGCTTTGGTTATTGAAGATTACCTAATCGAAAAATAAAAGTTTAGTAACCGTTCACAGGATTTGAAACGCTACCGTGAAAAATAGGTACATGCAGCAATACCTTCGCCAAAAAAAAGGATAAGGAACCCCAGGAGAAAAATACTTCTCAGTCAAATGCGCTACTGCGCCTACGCACAACTTTTACGTCGCGCGTTTTGGTTTACATCGCTTTGGTCAACGTACTCTACTTGGAATGTATCGCTTGCCAGTGGTTGCAACAGTTACACACCTATGGGTTATTATCTGGCTCTTTTCGCCACCCCACTTGCAACAAGAACGGCACGCCGCCCAACGCAGTGGCTCCAGAAGACCAAATTTGCGTACTGCGTAGTTATATCCGTCAAACAGACAGTTTAATCAAAAACGTAGTATTTATCATTAAATGTAAACCTGTACTTAAATTTCTCCTCCAGTTGAGAGCATGATAACACAGGAGCCACAGGTCAAGCAGTGTCTATCACGTCGCACGCGGCTCATGACAGCTATATGCCCGTTAGTCCTAATCCCTTTAAATTAGCCTGATAGAAAGCGCATTGGTGAACGCATATGCCACAGGTCTTTACCAGGCCAAATAGTAGCACTCTTACCATTAGGGTTAGAATCCAGCAACTGTTTGAGTTCTTTCTCAAAGTTTTCATTGCTGTTGTGAACAAGGATATGCACGGGTTCAGCACCCATTTCCAGCATGAAGCCAACCATGCAGTACACCAGATCAGGCTCACCGTAGATAGCGAAGCGCTTACCGTGAACCCATGAATGCGAGTCAGTCATCGCATCGACTGCCCGACCGCGTTCAATTTCCAATTCTTCGGGAATGGGTTTACCAGTCAGTTCACTGAGTTTCATCAGGAACTCATCAGTACCCTTAATACCCCAAGGACGAGAAACGACAACCTCTTGCTTCCATTCTTTGGCGATGTATTCGCGGGTTTTGGGAGTAGAGTGTGCTTGTAGAGCAACTGTTGCTTTCCCATTAATTGAATCTGCAGCTTCTTCCAAGGGAGTACCGCCTGGGTACATATTAAACTCACCTGTGTTGGGTGAATCCAGATAGTCGCTGTTATCTGCCAGTATCGTGTAATCGATACCCATCAAATTACACATCCGCTTGATTTCCCGGTTGTTACCAACATAGGTGTCAAAACCAGGGATGAAGTTGATTTTGCCATTGCTGGTTTCTTTCTTCTTACCTGCAGTCAGGTTAGAAAGAATACCCTTCATCATGTTGTCGTAGCCTGTGATGTGGGAACCAACAAAGCTAGGAGTGTGAGCAAAGGGCACTGGGAAATCTTGAGGAACTGCACCAGCATTTTTGGAGTTGTTGATGAAAGCCTGCAAGTCATCACCGATAACTTCTGCCATACAGGTGGTGCACACAGCGATCATCTTCGGCTTGTACAGTTGGTAGGAGTTTGTCAAGCCGTCAATCATGTTTTGCAGTCCACCAAATACCGCTGCGTCTTCTGTCATGGAAGAAGATACGCCAGAAAACGGTTCTTTGTAGTGACGAGTTAAGTGGGTGCGGAAGTAAGCAACGCAACCTTGGGAACCTTGGACAAAGGGTAGAGTACCTTCAAAACCAACAGCAGCGAAGATTGCGCCCAATGGTTGGCAACCTTTAGCAGGGTTAACGGTCAATGCTTCACGAGCGAAGTTCTTTTCACGATACTCCCAACTCTTCGTCCATTCTGCAACCCTTTTTACTTCTTCGGGGTCGTGTCCGTTTTCAAACTCTTTCTTGTTTTTAAATAACTCTTGGTACTCTGGCTGGTGGAATAGCTCCACGTGGTCTTGAATTTTCTCCGGATTCTGAGGCATTTCTCTATCTCCAAGCGAGCTAGTGGGTTGGTTAATTGTGATTTAGTTCCCAGGCTGAGCCTGGGAATGCCTAGGCTGAGGCATAGCCTCACGAATCTTGTTTGCTAGGGAGGAGGCACAGCCTTCCCTAATCTGTTACCAGGCTTAGCCTGGTAACGAAGTATTCCTTAGGCGACAGCCTTAGCTTCAGCCTTAGCCTCAGCTTTAGCTTCAGCTTTCTTGCTCCAAGGAGCGCCGATTAATCCCCAGGTAGGGCTGTTGAGTGCTAGATCCATGTCGCGAGCAAAGATAGCGAAGCCATCATAACCGTGATAAGGACCGGAGTAATCCCAAGAGTGCATTTGACGGAAAGGAAGACCCATCTTTTGGAAGACATACTTCTCTTTCACACCAGAGGCGACGAGGTCGGGCTTGAGTGCTTTGATAAACTCCTCGAACTCGTAAGCAGTAACGTCATCGAAAACGATGGTGCCGTTTTCAATGTAGTTAGTGGTACGTTTGTAGTCGTCATTATGAGCAAACTCATAACCTGTACCAATCATTCTCATTCCCAAATCTTGGAAAGCGGGAACAACGTGACGAGGACGCAGACCACCAACCATCATAGCTACAGTCTTACCTTCCAACCGTGGACGATACTTGGCAGTGATTTCATCCATCACTGGCTGGTACTTGGCGATGATCTTCTCAGCGTTTTCTTGGATCTTCTCGTCAAACTTGGAAGCGATTTCCCGTAAGGATGCAGCAATCTTGGTAGGACCAAAGAAGTTGTATTCCAACCAGGGTATACCGTAAGCTTCTTCCATGTGACGGCTGATGTAGTTCATCGACCGGTAGCAGTGAATTAGGTTCATCTTCACGTTTGGTGTCTGCATCATCTCGTGGATGGTACCATCACCTGACCACTGGGCGACCACGCGCAAGCCGAGTTCTTCTAACAGGATGCGGCTAGCCCAAGCATCACCACCGATGTTGTAGTCACCGATGATTGCGACATCATAAGGAGTAGACTCGAATTTGAGTGTCCCTTCTTTTCTTTCCTTATCGGATCTGCTGAACACCCAGTCACGAACCATGTCGTTCGCAATGTGGTGACCAAGAGACTGAGAAACACCCCGGAAGCCTTCGCAACGTACGGGTACAACAGGCTTGTCAATCTCTTTAGCTGATTTTCTGGCGACGGCTTCAATGTCATCCCCAATCAGACCGACAGGACATTCAGATTGAATTGAGACACCACGGTTGAGGGGGAAAAGTTGGTCGAGTTCTTCGATTAGTTTTATGAGTTTTTTGTCACCGCCGAAGACGATATCCCGTTCTTGGAAGTCAGAAGTGAAGTGCATGGTGCCAAAGGTGTCAACACCTGTGGTGCCGATGTAGTAGTTACGACGACCAGACCAAGACCAGTAACCGCAACCGACAGGACCGTGGCTGATGTGGATCATGTCCTTAATGGGACCCCAGACCACACCTTTAGAACCAGCGTAAGCACAACCACGAGCGGTCATCACACCAGGAAGAGATTTGACGTTGGACTTAACGCCGCAGTCGGACTTGCCTTCTTCGTATACGTTTATATGCTTTTCCCGCTTTTTCTTAGCTTTGTCGGGGTAAGCGTCTAGAACTTCTTTAACTACTTGTTTTCTTTGTTCTACGAGCGCTTTTGGATCTTGCTCGGAAGATTTTTTGTCATCTGTATATGTCATAGCGTTCCTTGCTGGTGAATTACTGGTGAGAAGGAAAGATGAAGAGCGAAGGGTGAAGAGTGAACCATTTATATTTCATTCTTTATTCTTCTGTCTTCAAAGGTGGGCTGCTTGCCCACCCTAGGGCATTGCTTACTTGGCAGCAGCTTCTGCAGGTTTGCCAATAATTTCTGCGTGCTTGGTATCGTCGTCGAGGATACCGAATTCTACGAGTAGGGCTTCTAACTCGTCCATTTCCAGAGGTGTAGGAATGGTGAGCTTGGTGTTTTCGACGACCTTCTTAGCTAATGTGCGGTATTCATTACCTTGGTCGCTGTCAGGTGCGTACTCGTTGACGGTCATCCGACGCAATTCAGCGTGTTGAACGATGTTGTCACGAGGTACGAAGTGAATCATCTGGGTGTTCAACCGTTCTGCCAGGGTTTCGATGAGTTCGATTTCCCGGTCAACTTTACGGCTGTTACAAATCAGACCAGCCAAGCGTACACCACCAGAGTGAGCATACTTGAGAATACCGCGAGCGATGTTGTTAGCAGCATACATCGCCATCATTTCACCGGAAGTCACGATGTAGATTTCTTGTGCTTTACCTTCACGGATAGGCATAGCGAAACCACCGCAGACAACGTCACCCAACACGTCGTAGGAAACGAAGTCTAAGTCTTGGTAAGCACCGTTTTCTTCCAAGAAGTTGATGGCGGTGATAATACCCCGACCGGCGCAACCTACACCAGGTTCAGGACCACCAGATTCCACGCACTTAACACCACGGAAGCCGGTGAGCATCACTTCTTCGATTTCTAAATCTTCCACAGCACCCCGTTCAGCAGCCAAGTGAAGCACGGTGGTTTGAGCTTTACTGTGCAGCATTAAACGGGTAGAGTCTGCTTTAGGGTCGCAACCCACAATCATGATGCGCTGACCCATTTCTGCCATAGCGGCAAGGGTGTTTTGGGAGGTGGTAGATTTACCGATACCGCCTTTACCGTAGAATGCTATCTGTCTGATTTTTTCCTCGGACATGATGAGTTTTCTCCTGCAATTAGATTGCTAATTAATTGGTTGGTTGGTTGGTTTGGTGGGTCTTTGCTTTTTGTGAGTCACGCCTATTAAAATTACAGCGTTGACCGTGTGTAGAACGAATCAGGTGGCATTGGCACTATGTGCCCGCCGGTGGCGATCGCTCTACCCCTGAAACTATCCAAAGCAAGAACATCATTTATCCTCGTTAAATTTGGTTGGGACTTTCTTTACAAATGCATCGGAATATGCATAAACCTGAAACACCAAGTAAGACTTGACCCTCGCTACTTAAACATTCAAAATTCAGTTCTGTTTTTGAACAAGCGAATTTTGAATTCGTAGCTTTGAAATCACTTGTTCAAAATAGCGCCCTTCAAACTTGAGACGCGAGCAAGTGCAGCGTTTGCGTCCTCTGGCGACACTCCACGCACAGCAACTGCATCACTCAGGTGTTTTGCAATATTATCGAAGTGTTGTTGTTGTAGATTCATACCTGTGTGTGTTGTTTCCATGGAACGACCCTTATATTGGTCTGGACCATCAAAAATCTTGGCGAAGAAAGCCACTTGTTTTTGACGCTGCTTATCCAAATCTGTATTAGCGAAAAAGTGATTGAGGGTGTTGTCAGCCATGATGCGTTTGTAGAAATCATCCACTATTTGCTCAATACCCTGTTGTCCACCAAGTTGGTCGAATAATGTGCTCATATCCTTTTCCTTTGAAGCGAGTTGGTTGGATACTGAAATTCGCGCACTTGAGCGCTAAAAACCTTCACTCTTGTTGCTCAAAGCGAGTGAATTTAGCTGTCGGTTTTTAGTAGAACTCAAGGGTTGATAAGGAAGACAATGATATGAGTCAAATCCTACTTGGTGTTTCAGGGTAATGCATATTAGAGTAGACTTGTAAAGTGCGTAAGTCTTAAAGCAATGATGGCTCAACTGCTTCTACCACAAGGTCTTTGCTTACGCGATCGCGCAATCTAGATTCAATTGCAATCTTAAGTGTTGCTGTGCTAGCAGAACACGAACCACATGCACCTTGGAGCAGAACTTTTACAGAATCACCATCTACGTCGTACAGTTCTACGTCTCCGCCATCGGCCATCAGAACGGGTCTGACTTCTTCATCTAAGACTTTTTGAATTAGTGCAATTTTCTGCACTGGTGTCAGAGGTTTTTGGGCTTGCTGACTAGCCGTATTCCTTTTCAAGGAAGTACCTGAAGGGGCAGCAGATTCTTGCCGTACAGATTCTATTATATCATCAATCGTTGCCAAACAAGATCCGCATCCGCCACCTGCTTTGACATAATTTGTGACTTCTTCGGCGGTGGTGAGATTATTTTCTCTAATCGCACGCTTAATTTTTGTATCGCTAATGCCAAAACAAGTGCAAACTAGCGCTCCTTCATCATCGTCTTCATGAACTTCGGGAGCAATACCTCGGTAATTATAGATAGCTGCTTCTAGCGCTTCTTGTCCCATCACCGAGCAATGCATCTTTGCTTGTGGTAATCCGCCAAGATAGTTGGCAATATCTTTGTTAGTGACCTTCAGGGCTTCGTCTAGGGTTGAACCCTGGATTAAATCTACCAAAGCTTCAGAAGATGCGATCGCACTCGTACAGCCAAAGGTTTGATAACGAGCTTCGAGGATTTTTTCAGTTGTTTCCTCAACTTTAAGGTGTAGTCTCAGGGCATCTCCACAAGCAATGCTACCGACTTCTCCAACAGCAATTTTGATTCCAGCTTCTGTAGAGTCTTCTAATTCCCCTTGATTTTTGGGATTGTAGAAGAGATCCATCACTTTATCTGTATAGTCCCACATAGCCGATTTCAGATTTGTTGATTTTGAACTTTGGATTAGATTATTGGAAAGTTGGGGGGGTAGGGAGCTTTCTCTCGAAAAGGCAGGGGGCAAGGGAGATCAAGAGTTAATGTCCAGCACGTTCTTCCTCTGCCTCTGGTGGGTTCTCCCTGCTCTTCCTCATTTGCCTACACCAAGCACTGATTTTTCTTGTTGTTGCAGCCAACCGACATTATCACTCTTGAAGGGTGAGAGGGCACGTAGACGCTCTATAATGTTAGGCATGACTGCCAGAACTGCATCAATTTCGGCTTCTGTTGTGTAACGGCAAAGGCTGAAGCGAATGGAACCATGCAAGATGGTGTAGGGTAAGCCCATTGCTCGCAAAACATGAGAAGGTTCCAAAGAGCCAGAACTGCAAGCAGAACCGGATGAAGCACAAATATTGTGTTTATTTAGATGAAGGAGAATTGCTTCACCTTCAATATATTTGAAACCAATGTTGGTGGTGTTTGGTAATCTGTATGCTGGATCACCGTTGACTTCGCAGTTGGGAATTGTGGTGATCAGAGTTTGCTCAAGGCGATCGCGTAACCGCTTCTCTCTGGCTGTCGCTTCTTCTAGATGTAATAATTCTAGTTCAGCTGCTTTGCCTAAAGCAACAACTCCTGGAACATTTTCTGTTCCTGCTCTTCTACCGCGCTGTTGTCCTCCGCCGATAATCATAGGACGGAACCGAACTCCGCGTCGTAGATACAATGCACCAATTCCTTTCGGTGCATGCATTTTATGACCAGATAGAGTGAGCATATCAATGGTGCTCGTCTTCATATTCATGGGAATTTTACCCACAGCTTGCACCGCATCGACATGGAAGAGTGCGCCACTTTCTTTTACGCGCAACCCAATCTGCTCAATTGGGAAAACCGTACCGGTTTCGTTATTGGCATACATAATTGTCACTAGGGCAGTATTGCCTGTCAATGAGGCTTCCAGTTCATTTAAATCCAACTGCCCTTGACGATTCACTGATAGATAGGTGACAGAATAACCTTGAGTTTCCAGCTGTTGGCAGACATTCAGCACTGCTGGGTGTTCAACTTGTGTCGTGATGATGTGTCGCTTTTGGGGTTGTGCCAAAAGTGCTGCACGAATAGCGGCGTTATCTCCCTCAGTTCCTCCACTGGTAAAGATAATTTCTGATTCATCAGCACCCAACAAAGCAGCAACTTGTTCTCGTGCAAGTCTTACTGCTTTACCAACTTGCCCACCAAAGGTGTGCATACTGGAGGGATTGCCGTAATAATCGCTGAAGTAGGGCAGCATCGCCTCTACAATTGCTGGGTCTACCTTGGTGGTGGCGTTATTGTCTAGATATATGCAGTCTTTGTGCATTGCTTCCAATCTAATTTGATTACAACCAAAAATTTATGAAAATCTGTATAAGATATCGGTTAAACAGTTATCAGTGAACAATTGATGATTGATGATTGATAACCCTATGCCTAACGCCACACCTTACGGTGAGTCCAGCGCTGGCTCTCCAACGCAATGGCTCCCCTCCTGCAGCACTGGCTCACTGATAACTGTTTACTGGTTCAAGCTTTTACTTTTGATGTTTGATGTTTCTGAACTTGTTCAGAGAATTTTTGGGAATAAAAGTTAAACCAGTTGTCCCAATATTCTTCTTTTTTTGTTAGTTTTGTTATGAGTCTATTGTAAGTATCAAACCAGGATTCCCAGTAATCTCCACGTTCTTTGACGCAACCATCGCAGGTGGGACAACCAGCCGCACACTGAGGGACACTATAAGTCGTATTATCACAGTTTGTGCAGAGGTTTGGGTCAATCCAGTGACGACCGTCAACTATTTTGACTGCACCAGTGGGACAGGCAGAAAGACATAATTTGCAGGAAATGCACTTGCTGGTAATTTTGTAAGCCATGACTATTCCCCTTACTATCTTATAAATTGTGGATTGGGAATTGGGTAGTGAGTACTAGATATTGGGTAATGGAGAGAAGGAAAAGTGAAAAGTTAAAAGTTAAAAATTCCTCAGATTTCTAACTTTTGACTTTTGACTCTATCCTTCAAGAAGCCGCCCAAATGGCGTCTACACTTCGTTCAAGGGCATGTTTTTGACCTTTTCGTTCCCTTGTTCCTGAAGATATTGCTGATAAAAATCTAAAGCAACCGTCTCAATCACATCGTAGGATTCAACCGTCTGAATTCCGAGTTTTTGCAATTTCTCTTTGGGACTATCACCCATTTTCGAGACCAATACTGCTTTGCAATCAGCTATTGTTTGAATGATATTTTCTAAAGTGGCTTTCTCGCCGTATCCACCTTGACAATAATGGTCAACTTTGCGATGTCCAACAAAAGAAACTTTATTGGCATCAACTTCATAAATCTGAAATTCCTTGGCATGACCAAAGTGCTGGTTAACCAATCCACCACCTTTAGTGGCGACTGCAACTAAGATTTTTGGACTATTTTCTACCGATGCGCCATTAATCGTCTCTACAGCAGTGAGAGCCTTTTCTTTGGCTACTTTCAGTTCTTCTTTAAACTTCTCAATTCCTGCATGAACTTCTTGACGTTTTTCCAGATCGTATTCTGAAGTCATTTCCATGAATTTATCCTTAGTAAATTCCTGGCTGCGGTCTTCACCCAAAAGACCAACTGCATCAGCACGACACTGACGGCAATGACGCATCATCTTCATGTTACCAGCGCAATTATCTTGCACAACCTTCACTTCTTTTGGTGTGGGACCGCGCTGACCAGTCAATCCAAAGTGGGTGCCGTGTTCTGGTGCAGAAATCAGCGGCATAATATTGTGAAGGAATGCGCCTTTGGAGCGAATGACCTGATTCACCTCTGTCAGGTGCTGATCATTAATACCCGGAATCATCACCGAGTTGACTTTGCACAAAATATCAGCTTCTTTGAGGGCTTGCAATCCTTCCATCTGCTTTTCGTGCAGAATTTTTGCTCCTTCGATGCCTCTATAACGCTTACGGTTGTAGTGAACCCAAGAATAAATTTTTGCCCCGATTTCTGGGTCTATCATGTTAATAGTCATTGTAACATGATCTATGTTGAGTTGTTTAATGCGATCAACATACTCAGGCAGCATTAAACCGTTAGTTGACAGACAAAGCTTAATATCTGGCGCTTTTTCTGCAATCAACTCAAAAGTGCGGAAAGTTTTCTCTGGATTTGCTAATGGATCGCCAGGACCTGCAATTCCCAACACCGTTAATTGAGGAATCTTGCCTGCAATCACTAAAGCTTTGTGTGCTGCTTCTTCTGGGGTTAGCAGTTCACTCACCACTCCAGGACGACTCTCGTTAGCGCAGTCGTATTTACGATTGCAGTAGTTGCATTGAATATTGCAAGCAGGGGCAACTGCAACGTGCAACCTTGCATAGTGGTGATGGGCTTCTTCACTGTAGCAGGGATGCTGGGCAATCCGTTGTTTCAGCTTTTCGTCCATTTCCACAGTGGCGCTGCTATCATCGTTGCATCCGCCGCAACCGCTGGATTTTGCTTTGGTTGGAGTGGATTCTGTTACTACTGGGGTAACGAGTCCTGTAAACTGTTGTGTCATTGAATTTCGCAAAAGGTCAGGTACTAACGTTGCCACCGTGGAAGATGCCATAGCCACTCTGTTGAGTTAAGAATCGAAGCCGCGTCTTGTACTTGCGCTGTTTACCCAAAGTTTTTAAGGGCTGGTAGTGTGTCAACGCTTTTTGACTTAAGGGAAGCGGGTAAAGGCGCGACTTCTGTTCACAGGGGCATGGTGCTATCTCATCCCTCCACTCACTCACTGCGCTGTTTGTGTTTGCGCTTTAAGTGTTGGCGATATAAGTTTTATATCAGTTGTCTTGAATAAGGGCAGCGCTTGTGGTCTGGATAGAATTTATTGGATTGATTAGAATTGTACTCAATACTAAAAACCTTTACCCTTTATGCATTTGAGGAGTCACAAAAATTTTTTATGGGTAGGGGAACTAGAATTTTTTGGTTGGGGTTCGAGTATTTATGGAAGTGGGGACAAGTATTTCTGTACTCATACAAAAACCAATCCCTGCAAGGACTTGAGCGCAATCTTAGCTTTTTTTTTCGGTTTTTCACCTTGTACTCAAAGGGTGGTGAAATAATATCTAGAGCATTGCCTGAAGAGAAAAAAATTCTGATTTTGGAAATCTGGAGCAGATCAAGGAGCGCTACTCCAGAAATTTGCGAAATTCAATTCTGTATACAGAATATCATTCTTTGGGAAGAAAAAATGCCATTCAAGTTTTTTTAATATTTAGTTGGTATTTAGTTGGTATACCGATCTTTGCTAGATATTGATAGGCTTTCCCTGATAAATTTCGGCTAGCTTTCAGGCGTAATCAAGAAAAATAAGGTTTCTTACCCAGTTGATTTGACCGATTAATAGAATAATATCTCAACTAACGGAGTTTGAACAAGTAAAATCTGGAATAAAGATATCTTTGAACATAATTTGGTCTCAAGTCAAGAAAATCATGATTATTGGTTCTGGAGGTGCACGTAAATCTACCCTTTCTTTCAAGAAACACAGGAGTGTAAGGGTGTAGGGGTGTAGGGGTGTAGGGGAGCCAGTACTTGATGAGGGTCTCCCCACCTAGGTATCTGGTGAGACCAGCGCGAATGACGGCTTTCCCGACAGAGGCGACTGGCGTATGCGCTTTGCGCACGCCCAGAGGTCTAAAGCGCAGCGAGACCGTTCGGCCACCAAAAGCAGTCAGGCAGTTTTTACAAGATATTTCTCGTTCTTTGGCTTCGGCAGAGAATGCCCAATAGATGCAGGGTGAAAAGCTACCAACACCATACTCTCGTTACACTGAGAAAAAATATTGTCCTAATTCTGCCCAAAAATCAGGGTACCAAGAGTAAAACTATGAAAGCAGTAGTTATCCGTCGATATGGCTCTCCTGAGGTGTTTCAGTACGAAGATGTAGAACCTCCAAAAATTAAACCCAATCAGTTACTTGTCAAAGTTCATGCGACTTGCGTTAATCCCGTTGATTGGAAAATGCGCAAAGGAATGTTGAAATTTATCACGGGTAACAAATTTCCCATGATTATAGGGTTTGATTTGTCGGGAGAAGTTATAGAAGTTGGTTCTCAAGTTACGCAATTCAAGGTAGGAGACGTTATCTACGGCTCTATTAGTCCATTGGGGGGAGCTTATGCAGAATTTGCAGCCGTTCCAGAAAAGAATGCTGCTCTTAAACCAACAAACATGACTTATGAAGAAGCAGCCTCTATTCCCGTAGCAGCACTCACTGCACTGCAAGGGCTGCGAGATTTGGGGAACATTCAACCAAATCAAAAGGTTCTTGTGAATGGCGGTTCTGGTGGTGTGGGTATTTTTGCAGTGCAAATTGCTAAAGCTTTAGGCGCACAAGTAACGGCAGTTTGCAGTACAAAAAATATTGATTTTGTAAAATCTTTGGGAGCAGACCAGATAATCGACTATACACAACAAGACTTCACCCAAGAATTAGGGCAGTACGACATCATTTTGGATGCAGTTGCTAAGCAGTCCTTTTCTGGTTGTAAACAAGCTCTAAAACCAAATGGAATTTACGTGACGACACTCCCTAGCCTTGAAAGCTTTGTCCAGATTATCTTGACAGCGCTGATTCCTGGTAAAAAAGCTAAATTTATCCTTGAAAGACCTAATACTCAGGACTTAGTTTACCTCAAAGAGTTGATTTCGGCTGGTAAAATTCGCTCAGTGATTGATCGCACCTACCCTCTACAAGAACTCGCCGCCGCTCATACATATAGCGAAACAGAGCGAGCAGTAGGTAAAATTGCCATTACCGTTGCGAATTAATGTGTGGAACTTTTGTGGGAATTCTTAAAATAACAGTCGAAAATTGTACTAGACAAGCCTGCATTTGCAGGCTTTTTCATTTCGAGAAGATGCAGAAAAAGCATAAAGATATTGCTTTTTCTTATATAAAACACTCAAAATTCTTATCCAAAGGGATAAAATAGATTTAACCGTTAATCAAACTACAATTGTAAATACATAAAATAGTATCTGCACTTACAGATAAAAACCATCAGATAAAATAGTAAAACTTGTCTTTTTTCAATTGTAGGAATACTATAATAAATAGTAATTGCATATACAGAACTTTTGCATATAGCTCTTTCGTCTTATGTCTGAGTACAGATGAAATCTTGTTAATTTATGCGAAAATTTATTGCCTAAACAGCAGAAAAGTCTTATGGCAAGCCAATTGCTATTGAGTACAAAAATACTTAATCCTCTCCCCCATAAATTCAAGTACCCTGATCCTGGAAATACTAGTACCCCTACCCCAAGACAAATTTTAAATTTCCATTAAATCAAGGTTCACACACACTTGAGTACAGCTTTAATCAATTCAATAAATTCAATCGGCGTTAGAGACACAGCCATCTTTGCAAATACCTGATATAAGCAGAGAATATAGCACACCGCTATTTTCATTCCTGCAAAACCGATGCAACAGCCCTTCGACTCTATCAGGAATTTAAAAATTGCAAAAATGCTGGGCGACAATCCACACTGGCTTTTTGCTATACTTTCTGGTGTTTATTTTGAGCCGCTATTAACTGATTTTCGCATCATATTTGAGCGAGATCCAGCAGCACGCAATTGGCTAGAGGTACTGTTTTGTTACCCTGGATTCCACGCACTATGTTTGCACCGGCTTGCTCATTCGTTGCACAGTCGTGGAGTGGTTTTTATCCCCCGCTTGATTTCTCACTTAGGACGGTTTCTGACAGGAATTGAAATTCATCCGGATGCGGAGATTGGTAAGGGTGTGTTTATCGACCACGGTATGGGTATTGTCATTGGCGAAACTGCTATCGTTGGCGACAATACGCTGATTTACCAAGGTGTAACCCTTGGTGGAACTGGAAAACAAAGTGGTAAGCGCCATCCTACCTTGGGGAAAAACGTTGTTGTAGGGGCGGGTGCAAAAGTTTTGGGCAATATTGAGATAGGCGATCGCGTCCGTGTCGGTGCAGGTTCCATTGTTTTACGCGATGTTCCACCAGATTCCACTGTTGTGGGAGTTCCAGGACGGATTGTTTCTCGCAAGCAAAATGAACAGCTCTCCCCCCTAGAACACGCAAAACTACCCGATTTAGAAGCGAGTGTCATTCGCTCTTTGCTGGAACGTATTGAGCAACTCGAACAAAAGCTACAAACTTTTACAAATCAGAAAACGAAAAAAGAATTGGTGACAAAGGAACGTTAACTATGTTGCAATCGTGTAGTTTCCAAGCCTCAGGCGAGCATATTGTGCAGATCCCCGTGAGCGATCGCAGGCAAATCTGTCACCGCTTGCAAGAATTAATGATCAACTGTTGGTGTCATCCTGATGGTTCTTTGCGGGTACAAGTGAATAGTTGTCTGACAGCTATTCTTGTCCGCAGTACCGTACTGCAATTTATGGGAAGTCGCCAAGAATTAATCGATTGGCTAGAAAAATGTTGGCAGGTTTAAATTTTTGAGGATTTTAATTTGAGATCAGCAAGCCTGAAAACAGGCGTGAGGTGTGAAAAGAAGTATGAAGGGTTAGGTTGACGTTCAGGTGTTAAAATTTTTCTTTTACCCTACTAGAAGGGGTACGGGGGTTTCTCCCGCCCTGGGAAAGTATCTGTAGCGTCTACATCCTTTATCCTTATACCTTTATACTTTATAGTTTTGGTAAAACTTTCTCTTATGGCAAACCATCAAACTCATGTAAAATTTATTGATTTTTTAGAAAAGGAATTTGCACTTTCAACTGTGGACATTTCTGTAGCATTACGTAAACATGAGTTAGATAATAGTCCTTTATCAATGCTTCTTTGGCAGTATGGCTTAGTTGACATAGAACAGCTTGAACGCATTTTAGATTGGCTAGAAGACCAATGTTAAACAATTCAAATTTTAGCTGATATAAATCAGCAGCAATCATTAAAATATTCAAGACTTAAGAAGACTGTAGAAATTCCAATTTGCAGTCAAAATGACAATAGAAAAATCTTGAATAACTTTAGGAGGATATGACGATGATTTCTAGCTTAATAGCCGGATTGGGCATTCTAGTGTTTTCCGGGCTTGCGAATACATATCTCAGTCATATGCTATTTGGTGAGACAGAATCCCCACCAGATAATAACAATTTGTAGTTGATACCAAATTCTTGTTTGATGGCATACAGATAGAGCAAGAATTATCAATTATCAATAGTGATATTTGGGTGAAAAGCCAAAATACAACAATCAAAATATTCCTATAATTCATGGAATAGATTTGACAACACAAGAGTGATTCATCTCCGTGTAAATTTACTTGCATTAGATTCCAGATAAACCGAAATCACCAAAAAAAGATTCTCGGTTCTGACCCTAATAAGTCTGAGTTCAATGCTTGTCATCATTCATCATTTTCTCAGAGGTATTTAAGATGAATCAAGTTCTGGTAAATGACACAACACTACGCGACGGCGAACAAGCAGCAGGAGTAGCCTTTAACTTACAAGAGAAAGTCGCGATCGCCAAGTTTCTCGATACCATCGGCGTTCATGAGTTGGAAGTCGGTATTCCGGCGATGGGTGAAGAAGAAACACGAGCGATATCAGCAATTACTCAGTTAGATTTGCAAGCCAAACTGCTTGGCTGGAACCGCGCTGTTGTATCTGATATTCAAGCTTCCATAGCTTGCGGTTTGAAGCGAGTGCATATCGCTATTCCCGTTTCTGGAATCCAAATCGCTGCTAAATTTCATGGTCAGTGGCGAGTCACTCTGCAACAATTGAGAGATAGCATTAACTTTGCTCTTGATAAAGGTCTTTGGGTGTCGGTAGGAGGAGAAGATTCTTCTAGAGCTGATGAAAACTTCCTTCTCGATGTTGCGCAATATGCCCAGGAATGGGGTGCATCACGGTTTCGTTTTTGTGACACAGTAGGCATTCTCGACCCCTTCAGCACATACACTAAAGTCAAAAGATTAGTGACGGCTTTAGTCATTCCCGTAGAAATTCACACTCACAATGATTTTGGCTTGGCAACTGCCAACGCTCTTGCTGGTCTTAAAGCTGGAGCCTTATCAGTCAATACTACAGTCAACGGGTTAGGCGAAAGAGCCGGAAATGCAGCTTTAGAAGAAGTTGTCATGGGTCTTAAACGCATACACGGCGTTAATATGGGTATTGAAACGCCTCGTTTATTAGAACTGTCTCGACTTGTTGCGTCTGCATCAGGATCTCATGTACCACCTTGGAAGGCAATTGTCGGTGAGAATGCCTTTGCCCACGAAGCTGGTATTCATGCTCACGGCGTACTGCAAAACCCCATCACTTACGAGCCGTTTGCTCCCCAGGAAGTAGGCTGGGAGCGGCGTTTGGTTGTGGGTAAGCATTCTGGTCGGCATTTATTATCTAGTATCCTGCAAGAGCATGGTATTTTTCTGAGTTCACAAGAAACTCAATCTGTTTTAGATGCGGTAAGACAAGAATCAGTAGAGAAAAAACGCAGTTTAACCGTGCAAGAACTGTTGGATTTAGTACAAGAACAACAGAGGTATTCACATGCGACCATCAGATGAAGTAGAACTAGAAGAACCACCAGCTTTTAATATTGGTGATAAAGTCCGATTGCGTAAAGTTATTAAGAACGATGGCACTTTTCCTGGTCAAGAGATTGGAGTTATCTTAGCGACAAAAGGAGATACTGGCTACGTTGCTAGTATAGGCACTTATTTACAAAGGTCCTATATCTATGCAGTCCATTTTTTGGACAAAGGATTTGTCATAGGTTGTCTCAAAAAAGAATTAGAACTTGTTGAGAAAGGGCAAGAACTGACTGAGGAAGTCTTATAAACTTATTTTTCTGAACAGAAAATCAGACATTTCTCAAATACATTAATCTCAACACTAGGAAGCGGTAAAATTCTTATGAAAGTCATGCTGCGTCAAAATGATGCTGGAAACTTGGTCGTCTACGTTGCCAAGAAAGACCTTGAAGAAGAAGTTGTCAAACAAACTGAAGGACCAGAAGGCAAAATTTTGACCTTAGCAAATGGCTGGGAATTAGCATTTACTAACTTGCCAGAATTGGTAGATTTACCTCAGACTGTAGAGGCTAAACGCCTTTCTTAGTTTAGCATCAAGCCTCTTGCAAAATTAAGAGGGAACAGGGAACAGGCAAGAAGGGAGGTGGTGTTTCTTTCATTTGTTACCAGCGTGTAACCGCGCACGAGTTTAAGGCTGAGATCTTGCACTTGTGCCAACAACCGCCTAGGGTTTAAACCCTAGTCTCATAGTCAAAGTCGTCTAAAGACGACTGCATAAGCCTTTGAGTCTACTTTAAGAGACTTGAAGTGTAAGCCTCCCAATTGATTCCGAGGCTGAGATCTTGCACTTGTGCCAACAACCGCCTAGGGTTTAAACCCTAGTCTCATAGTCAAAGTCGTCTAAAGACGACTGCATAAGCCTTTAAGTCTACTTTAAGAGACTTGAAGTGTAAGCCTCCCAATTGATTCCGAGGCGGACGAGGTTGCGTTGTTGAGAATGGTGCAAAATGTCAGTTAAAACGGAACGGCACATGCTACAAGTCGGGCTTTGCGTTTCCCTTCGCAGTGCCTCCTCAAAGACTAACAAGAGTCCGTTTTAACGGACTTGGACTTTGAGCCAAGAAATTTATTTCTTGGCGTTCTTGGTGGACAAAAATAAGAAAGCAAGATCTAAGTATTACGATTATTTGTGCCCACTTAAAAAAGACAACCCACACAAAAAATCCACTGATTAAAAAAACATGGGTCATCATTACTTGAAATTATCTGAATTTAACCTTGAAGGACAATTCCTGAGCTTTGTTGGTGATAGCCCAGGCAAATCCAAATACTTACAACTGGCGTTAGAATCTGAGGATGTACAAATCAAAATTCCCAAAGAATTACGTAAACACCTCAATTTATCTCTAATTCCTGGCGAGCAAATTCGTGTATTTGGTATCAGTAAGCTAGACACCCAAACAGGCGAAGTCAAACTAAAAGCTTTTAGCATAGCACCACTTGGTTTTTGTTCGACTCAAAAAACACCCGTTCAACAACACAAACGTGCTCCTAAGGCAAAGATTTTAACCTGCCAAAAATCTGGCTGTGTTAAACGTGGTGCAAAAAATTACTTGTCAGAATTAGAAAAGATTTTGTACACTCGCGGTTTATCAGATCAAGTCATCATTGAGCGGACTAGTTGTTTAAAATGTTGTAAAAACGCACCGAATTTGATTTTGCAAATTGGGACAAAAGAATATAAGAATCTTCATCCAGAGGCGATCGTCTCTTTACTGGAAGATTATTTGGTATCAAATCCGTGAGCAACTGAATGATAGCAATCGGTTCAGAACCCCGACTTCGTAAGAGTTGTCGGGGTTCTTGTTTGTTCATGGCAAATGGGATAAAAAAGCTTAAACCTCACCCTCGCTTGAATCGGCGCTAAAATCTTTCCCTCTCCTTAATAAGGAGAGGGATGCCCGACAGGGCAGGGTGAGGTAGAAATCATGAATGCAACCCGCGTATCCCTTTGGCTAACTTTTTCCGTAACCTCACCCTCGCTTGAATCGGTGCTAAAATCTTTCCCTCTCCTTAAGGAGAGGGATGCCCGACAGGGCAGGGTGAGGTAGAAATCATGAATGCAACCCGCGTATCCCTTTGGCTAACTTTTTCCGTAACCTCAACCTCCGCCAATGTAATGTATATTTGTTTGTCCCTACAATCTTCAACAACCAAGGTTCAGCATGACTCAACTCTCTACCGCCGAAATCGAGCAATATCGCGAAGTTTTGCCAAATGATGCATCTTTCCAGTCAGCACTCACTCAGCTCGAACAACACAACGGCGACATTGACTCTTATTTAGATGAGATTTTGTTAGATAAATTCGGTGCGACGAGAGACTATCAAAAATCTCTGCGGGAAGTGACACTCAAGCGGTTGCGCAAAGAACTCTGCGGCGCTGATGATAGTTTCCGTACCAAAGTGCAGGAATACAAAAGAAATCCAGCGAGTGCGCCGTTACTCACAGGGTTGATTGTCTCATTGCTTGGTATGACTGGAGTACCACTCGACCCTAACATTGCTACTGTTATTGTGTTGTACATTGTCCATGTCGGCATCGATATTTTTTGTGAGTATACCGAACCAGATGCTGATGCTTCGGGAAACCAACCACCAAAAAATCAATCCTGAAGCACCTCATCAAGCCTGATTTCCAACTACTCTGGTAATCTCTCTAATATCTCTCGTGCTTGCTCAGCCCTATATTCATCCTTATACTCAACATATATCTCCAAAGCTTTCTGCAAATTAGCCCTCGCCTCGGTGTAGTTTTCCTCTGCTTTTGCAAGCAATCCTAATTCCGCGTAGGTGTAAGCACTTAAATAACGATCGCCAAAATCGATATAGATTTGCAAAGCTTGTTGGTAATTGCACCTTGCTTCCTCATATTCGTGCAAGTTTTGGGCTACCTTTCCCAAGTGGTGGTAGGTGCGAGCACTTGAGTAGCGATCGCCAAAATCGATATAGATTTGCAAAGCTTGTTGGTAATTGCGCCTTGCCTCTTCAAATTCTCGCAAATCTTGGGCAACATACCCCAAGTTATTGTAGACGATAGCACACCAGTAGCGATCGCCAAAATCGATATAGATTTGCAAAGCTTGTTGGTAATTGCGCCTTGCCTCATCAAATTCTCGCAAATCTTGGGCTACTGCTCCCAACTGGTGGTAGGTGCCAGCACACCAGTAGCGATCGCCAAAATCGATTTTGATTTGCAAAGCTTGTTGGTAATTGCGTCTTGCCTCATCAAATTCTCGCAAATCTTGGGCGACTATTCCCAAGTTGTGGTAAGTGCCTGCACTTGAGTAGCGATCGCCAAAATCGATTTTGATTTGCAAAGCTTGTTGGTAATTGCGCCTTGCTTCTTCAAATTCTCGCAACTCTTGGGCTACTGCTCCCAAGTTGTGGTAAGTGCCTGCACTTGAGTAGCGATCGCCAAAATCGATTTTGATTTGCAAAGCTTGTTGGTAATTGCGCCTTGCCTCATCAAATTCTCGCAATTGTTGGGCTACTGCTCCCAACTGGTGGTAGGTGTCAGCTTTCCAAAGTTGTTTTTCTCTTTCTTCTACACCTCCAAGTACATCACAAATTTCCAAAGTCTTTTCGTAGGACTTTCTTGCTTGCTGGTACTGCTTCGTTTGCAGTTGACAATTACCCAGTCTTGCAATTGCCAATGGTATCTGATAACCTGATTCTCCCTGGATAAATGCTTGTGAATACTTTTCCAAACGTTGACAAACTATTTCTGCCAACTTCAGGTTACTTTGGTTATCGTTAATCAACTCAAAGTATTTTTTTAAACAAAAATATATGCTGATACTCTCTTGGTTATCCAAACAGATTTCCAGCGTATTGTAGAGATTTTCATACTCAAATTTGCAGTAGTTTATACCCCCTTGCCGCTCTTGCGCGTTCTTGGATTCCATCAATTCATTGTAATAATCTGCCAAATCTTGATAGTGCTTTTTAAATCCCTCTTGCAAAGTTTCACGGGTAGCATCATCAAGAACCTCTAACTTAGTTTTCAAAAAGTAGGGGAATACAGGTTGAATTGCCAGAAACGGTGAATCCTCTTCCCCCCCTCTCCTTGTAGGAGAGGGGCTGGGGGTGAGGTTCATCGGTGAAAGCAAACCCCAGTTAATTGCTTCTTGAATCGCCTCATCAAACTTATCAAAATGATAATCTTTGAATGCTTCCTGTGTTTGCAATTTTTTGATATAGTTTGGAATATCCCTACGGTCGATAAACCCACTAAAAGGAGCCAAGCACAACAGTAACTTTTGCGCCTCTGGTGAGAGATTGCTGTGGGAATATTCTACACATTTGAGAATACTTGTCGTCTTCTCCTCACTCCCCGTATCCAACTTCACATCAGCCGACTGCAACGCCGAAAGAATCTCCTTGGGCGATTGGTTTTTAAAATTCGCCAGCACGACTTCCATCGCCAAAGGATACCCCGCCAACAGTTTCATCAACTTCTGAAAATCTTCGTCTTGACGAATAACGGGAATACGTTTTTCTGTGACGTGGCGTTGGAGAATTGCCTGTGCTAAGTCAGAACGTGCTTCTTTGTCTAGCCCTTGCAATTCATAAATATTGTTTTTAAAAGTCGTTGCTTGCAACCAATCTTCACGACTGCGGGAACCCAGAATCACCCGCGTTCTTCCGCCTATCAATCGCGTCAAAAAATCTTTGATTTGGTTGCGTTCTGTTTCTGGTAGAGTATTTTGAATCGCCAGCGGTTGCCCAGTCACCGATTCCAAATTATCCAGAATCAAAATACAAGATTCAGCGCGGAGTGTTTTTAGTAACTTTTGCTTTTTGGCTTCTGGCAGCATCCGATGAAAGTTGTCAAACCTATCATAAATCTTGTTGCCAATCTCCCAGATGATTTGCTCTAAATTCCACGCCTTCTCGTCATACCCAAAATAAAAGATATCTTTTGCAAAACACGTCGTCTGCCACCATTGGCGCAAATATCTTAGCAGAGTGCTTTTACCTGTTCCCCCCATTCCCTGCAACAGCAAGATATTGTGTCGCAGCAATGACTTTTCAATTTTGAGAATCTCCAAATCTCGCCCGAAAAATCCATATTCTGGCGACGTGAAGCGATATCTTTCACCTTCAGTTTGCCAAAATTGCTCTTCTTCTTGTGGCGTGAATTCTCGCAGGTTCAACTTCACCGCTTGATTGCTGTAAACCACAGGTAGCAACCAATCTTCCAAATCAATGTGCTTGTTGAAATAAGCTTTGCGCTTCTTGTCATTAAAAAGTTCCAACCTGCCGAGGCGTATCGCTTCGCTGATATCCTTGTGATCAAAAAGATGAGCATAAACTTGCTGCATCATCAGCTTGGCAGCATCCACCATGACGGTATACCCCATCGCCACTACCATCTGCATCCCTGCAGCCATCAACTGACTTCCGAGACTGGTTTCTCTGTAATCTCCCCCTTGCCCTGGAGGCAAAGAAGCAGTAGAAGAAACCTGCTTCCCCGACTGACAAGCATTGAGAAGACACACAGGAATTTCCTTACCCGTCAGCAGATTCGCCAACTCCGTCGCCTCCACCGGATCTGCATCGCCTTTGGTTTCTCCTTCCAAAAACAGAAACGCCTTCACTCCGTCGTAAGGTTGCAAATCATTACGTCCCCATCTCAACTGATAAGCATAAGGATTTGCGGTTTCTTTTTGGATATCCTTATATTTCATCACCGCACCGTGGGTGTCAAAGTGGATGATGTGATAAAACCCCGCGCCTTTTTCTTCCAGATGTCTTGCTAGTGCTTCATAAGTACCTGGGCGCAGTAATTCCACATTCACCGCCAACTGACTATTCTCTATCGCGTCAATCAGCGATCGCGAAATGGTACGATAACCAACATCATGTTCTTCATTCGGTCGTGCTGTCACCACCAGTAAATTAATCACGGGTGACTGTGGAATGTTCGCCTGCTTTGCCCCACGTTTTACATTCCTACGCACCATCACACAGTCTACCGCCAATGGTCGCGGATAGCCAGGTTCCCACAAAGCTTCCCAGTGCAGTGCTTGAAAGTCCGGAGTTTTCCCGACAATTTCTATCTGTAGGGGATTATGCCCTTTGCGTAGCCGCTGATATTGACTATAAGCATCTCTATCTCTAAAAACTTGGTTAAATAAATTTTCCCCATACTTTTTAATACTGGCGGCTGCCCTTTCGGCTATGATCGTGTCGCTAAAGGGAAACTCCAGCCACTCTTCAAAATACCACTCCAGTTCTCTTTCTTCTTTAGAAGTGAATGGGTTAGTGATTGTAAGTGAATATTCTTCCTCTTCAAATCTCAGAGTTACCTCAAAGCCGGTGTCGGTTTTCTCTTCTTCCCGAATCGTGATGACTGGCATGGTGTGACACTTTTAACACAAAAAAGAATATTTAGTTATAGACTACACATTCGCTGTTTGCGTTTCCGTATAGCTGTATCATCTCCAGGGCAAGGCGGTTGGAAATTCTCTCTACTTACTGTCACTGCTGGTTCGCACTATTTATTACACGTACAACGTAGATTTTTTGGGCGTTTTTGAGTATAATTTAAAATAAATTAACTTTTTTATACCGTTTATTTTAGTGAAAACACTAGCAATTTTGTCTTTATTAACTTACAAACTGTCAGCAAAGTAGCCATCATGAACTGCGTACACCCTTCGGGGAGAACCTTCGGTTCCGCTTCGCTAACGGCAGTTGCTACCCTTCGGGAAGCCGCCTCCGGCGTCTACAAGTCGGGAAACCCGAACGCCAGATACCAAGTGAGGGAAACCCTCCTGCAGTACTGGCTCCCCAACGCACTGCCTCACCAGAACACATGAAAATACCTCTTAGCCTGTTCCCTGTTCCCTGTTCCCTGTTCCCTGTTCCCTATTTTCAAGTCAGGGTTTTCTACTATTAAACATTGGAATCGATTTATGTCAGATCCCAACATTGGTCGTTTACTCGGCAAACGCTACGAACTCCAGGAGATAATTGGTACTGGAGCAATGGGTAGAGTCTATCGTGCTAAGGACATTTTGTTGGGTGGCGTACCTGTTGCTGTGAAGTTTCTGGCTCTATCCACCCAAAATCAAAATCTGCGAGTGCAAGAACGCTTTGAGCAAGAGGCAAAAACCTGTGCCATCCTTGGACAGAAAAGCATCCACATTGTCCGAGTCATGGACTATGGCGTAGACGAGAATGATACTCCGTTCTATGTTATGGAATACTTGCAAGGAAGCAGTCTGAGCAATATCATCCGCCACCAACCACTCTCTTTACCAAGATTTTTGAATTTGGTGCGTCAAATTTGCTTGGGATTACAGTGCGCTCATAATGGTATCTTTGTACAAGGGAAAATATGTCCAATTATTCACCGCGATATTAAGCCCAGTAATATAGTGGTCATTCAAGACCATAGTTTCGGCGAATTAGTCAAAGTTCTAGATTTTGGTATTGCCAAGTTACTACATGCCGATAGCAGCTATACTGACTACTATTTAGGCACTCTTGCTTATTCTTCTCCCGAACAGATAGACGGTCAGGAATTAGATAACCGTGCTGACATTTATAGTTTGGGAGTCATGATGTTTGAGATGCTTACAAGCAAAATTCCCCTAGTCGCATCAACCAACTCTTTTGGAGCATGGTACAAAGTACACCACTATCAGCAACCACGTTCCTTTGCTGAAGTTGCACCCAATCTAGAGCTACCACAGAGTGTGAAAAATTTGGTTATGAGTTGTTTGGCTAAGACACCAAGCTCACGTCCCCAAAGTATAAACGAAATTCTTCAGGTTCTGCGATCTTTAGAACAGGGCGATGCTCCTCTGGAGCCGCCCCTTTGGGGCTCTCGCGCAAGTGAAACTTTGCCAAATATAAATCAAGCTCCAACTGTCTCTGTCTTAATCAAAACAGATGTTGATACCAAGTTGCGTTCAGAAATAGCATTTAGAAATGGGGGAGGAACCCAGACTCACACAGTCAGAGAGTCAGGGAGTGTGGAAGTGTGGGAGTCTGAAAAAATATCCTTTTCTCGCTTTTTTGCTCCTTCCTCATCGTCACCCCACATACTATCTTTGAATTCAACTCAGTATGACGACAACAGCCAAGCAGTGACGCTATCATCTGGATTGATACAGGAAATTGTACAGCAAGCTTGTTGGCCCTCGAATAAACCGATCGCCGATATCGTCTTTCCTAGTCCTCTGGGTTTGAATGGTAAGGTACTACCTGCCTTGTGGGTGATGCTACCGCATTTGGAAATTCAAAAGCGTTTGGTTTGTAAGCGCTATAATCAATTTCTTTTTATAACTTCTCCTCACCCCATGCTGCTATGGATTACCCTCATCTACAACGCTATGCATGGTGCAAAATGGCTAACATACTACATTGATCTCAAAACAACTTTCGGGCAAAAAATCACTCGCCTACTCAGACAAACAGGTTACTATCCAATACTGTTCTTTACTCGGGAGACACCAAATCGTTGTGTTGATGTATTATTCTCAAGTATTGCTTCTACACAACGCCTGTGGTTACATCACTGGGTAACGATGAGCAACAAGCTGGTATCTTCTGCCGAACCACAATTTAGTAAAACTTTACTTAAAACTGAGTATGAAAAGATCAAACCCCATATTTTGGCAAAGATACAAGCAATGGATACAGATTCATCATTTGACCTTTTCGGCTGAAAGGAATATACTACTCACCCGTGTGATTTCTACACCATCGTTCCATCCTTTTGTAAACTTTTTTTAACAAGATATGTATACAATCATGAACTAAGTTATAAGAAATATAAATACAAAGAGGATGAATAATGGAATTTAGAGTAAACTAATGACTGTGTTTACATGAGCTAGACTAGTTAAACGCTAGTTGATGGAAAACACGTGCAATGGCATTTATCCTCCAAACCTGCAATTTAGTAGCAGCGGAGTGTCGTAGATGCGTAAAGCGAGTGTGGCCCAATGTTAAGCAAAACGATATACGTCACAAAGTGAAACTCACTTGCAAAAGATGAATGATCGTTGGTAAAATCTCTAATCGTAGTTGATCATCTAAGTTGACGCCCCGGCATCCCCAGCTCCTTTCCTTCTTGGAAGTTAGCAAGAGAAGGAGGTCGCCTACTATGGCGGCGCTACTACTCTATGCTGCCCAGGTCGATCCTTCGTCTATTCCCCATTGGTGCTTAAGAAGCTGTTTATAAGTCGCTTCCCGAAGTACCATCTGCTCATAGAGCTTGACTAAAAAGTCTTTAGCTTGGTCGTGGCTCATATGCTGCACCTGAGTGGCGAATGAGTGAATGTTGAATTGCTGTTCGAGGCTCAGTTCGATTGGTTGATTCATGATGAACTCCTAAAAAGAAAAAGTAAAGGTGATATAGCCGTCGGCTGAACTAATAGGGTATATAGCTAAATTTTTATTTGTCCAAAATATTTTTACCTCCGTATTACGAACGATAACAATAGTTTGACAAATTGCCCATACCCTAATGGGTAATTTTTCGGTTGTGAGACCTTGTTGGTTAAGCCAACTGATATAGATCCCAAGTTTGTTGAGGCAGATTCCGGGAAAATATGGGTTTTTGAACCCTTTTTTTGGAGAAACTCCCTTAGTTTTCCCTAGTTTTAGATTCGGGCTGTTTAAAAATGTAGAAATTGTTACATAACTACACTGATATAGACAGAAGCTATTGCGCTCTTGTCCCACAAACCCTGTTTCTTTAGGGTATTTCAGGTAGGTAAGAATGAATTATATTCGCTCTACCTCATTGAGTGCAAGATGTCAATTACACAAAATAAGATAATTAGCCTCCTGAGTTAGAAACTTAAGAGGCTATAAGTATATGTATCAAACTGTAAACAGGAAAAAAGCTCAGTATGAACAAATTTTTAATGGTATGGAGCAATACGGTTCACTGAGTCACCGAAGAGGCAGAGGGGAAGGGCGCAGGGAGAGGGGGAGAAAACCATTAAGATGAATCCAGAAATCTTAGGCTGTGGATGCCTTGTTGAATCGGGCTGCGCGTCTGTCTGTCAATCTTTTTTTATTCAAAAAATTAATTTAGGGGCTTGTACCAATATCGCAGGGTAATTCTTTCTCCCTTGCTCACTGCTCCCTGCTCACGCCAGGTGCTACAACGGGGGGAACCCCCGCAACGCACTGGCTCCCCAGCATGGTTCAGTCATGCTAAAGCCAGATGCTTCAAGCTTCAGTTAAAGATTTTTTGGCTTCAGTTGCAACAGCTTCTACTTCATCATTCGCCAAAGTTTCCAAGATGGATTTTGCATCTGTACCGCCTAAACGATTTAAGGCTTGTACCAGCCTATAGCGCACTTGCCAATCTGGATCTGTTGCATAGGGAGCCAACAAGGGAATAGCCTGCAAGTCTCCCAATTCGCCAAAAGAACTAATGGCTGCAGTTTTGACTAAATCATTTTCTGAAGAAAGTGCCGTTTTTAGCAACTCAAAACTTCTTGGATCGTTCAACTCTCCGAGTGTAGCGATGATGCTGAATTGTACAATCCACTCGTTGCTGGTTTGGTAGAGTTGTTGTAAATCGTCAAAAGCCTCACGCAGCCCAAGAGCACCCAAACAATCTGCTGCGGCTGCTTGAACATCAGCTTCGGGATCATTGAGCAAGCGATCGCGCAATATGTTTAGAGATAAATCTAAATCTTGTTTACCCAGGGTATCCAACTGACTCACAGCTGAGTACCGTACACGGGAATTGCTATCATTTACGGCATTTTGAACCAACTCAAAACCTAGCTTTGGCTCTAATTGACGAATTTGGTTGACTGCTCGCAAGCGATCGCCTAAATCTTGAGATTCCAGCAGTTGCTTGACAGATTCAGGAGTAATACTCATTTAATTATCCTAATTTTCAAAAATGTTTTCAAAAAATAGTTAACCAGTTATCAGTCATCAGCTCATTTTGGCTTGATAACTGTTCCCTGTTCCCTGTTCCCTGTTCCCTGTTCCCTGTTCCCTGTTCCCTGTTCCCTGTTCCCTGTTCACTGTTCACTGATCTTGACTCGCTGCCATTGCTCGAATGATGTCACCACGAGTGAGGATACCAATAACTTGGCTCTCGCTGTCAAGTACTGGTAGGCGGTGGATGTTGCGATCGTGCATGAGTTTAGCGGCTTCTGTGACTGTTTTGTCAGGATCAATAGTGATCGGGTTTTTGCTCATGACTTCGCCAACAGTTTGCCCAAGTGCTTTGTGCAAGTCACGTTCGTAATCTCCAGGATTTTCCAAATAAATGACGCTATCAAGAAACATAATGTAAGCCGGAGGGGTTACACCAGTTTGTTGCCACATTAAGTCCGTTTCTGAGATAATACCGACTAACTTCCCAGCGTCATTCACAACTGGTAGTCCACTAATGCGTCGTTCTGCCAGGATTTTAATCGCTTCCTGTAGAGGAGTTTCTAGTTGGACGACGATTGGATCACGGCTCATGATGTCGGCAACTGTTTTAGGCATTGGCTTGCTGTCACTTTTTATTAATCTACCTGGTTTATTGTAAAGAATTGTGGGTGTTAAGCTTATCACGTTAATACATTGTTACTTATCGGGAAGTAGAGGAAGAAGAATAATTACTCAAATTCCGTCTCACAAAAGACTTGTAACAACTCAACACAGTTAGCAATTGCTCCTAAATGGGCGATTTCGTATCCGTGGGTGTTCTGTGTCGGAAATGCCAAACACGCAGCGCGAGCAACATGACCAAATTTCATCGCAATAGAAGCATCACTACCAAAACTACTGATTGTTGCTAGCTGTACTGACATATCTAGTTGCTTGGCGCAGTGACGCAGTTGTCCATTTAACGTTTCATCGTAAATTCCATACCCATCTTGAGAAAGTATCACAGGGCTTTCCCCGTCTTCAATAGGATATTCTGATGAGAGAGGACAAATTTCCAAAGCAATCAAAGCATCTAAGCGCTGGTTTTGAGTAAAGAAAAGTGCTCCAATTGCTCCCACTTCTTCTTTTGCTGATGCGACTAGATACACATCGACTGGTGGCTGTTTTACCTTTTCGGCAAGTGCTAATAAAATAGCAACAGAAGCTTTGTTATCCAAGGTGTAACTGGCAATGTAGTCGTTTAACCGTGTTGGACGTTTTCGATGCTTGCCGACAACCATTCTGGTACCTGGTCGAATACCAGCTGCTTCCAATTCGGTTGTGGTACATTTTGTTTCTATCCAGGCATTTTCCCATTTAACAGGCGTGTCTTCCTGCTGGACTTTTTGGGGTGATTCGTGGGAAACGTGACGGGAACCAAAACTGAGAATGCCGCTGAGTGTTGCGTTATCTCCTAGTAAATCTACCACTCCTTCGCCATAAACCCACGGAAATGAGCCGCCTAGCCTGCGAACTTCGACTCGACCTTTTTCGCCAACTGTTTTCACAATTGCGCCTATTTCATCTTTGTGAGCAGTAATGGCAATCTGTCTAGTGGAATCTAGCCCTTGAATTTTAGCAATGATATTGTCAGCGCGATCATGCCATACTTCCACTCCTAGTGCCGCAAATTGCTGTATCAAGAATTGGTTAATTTCTGTTTCTGCACCACTGGGAGAATGATGCATGACTAATTCTTCAATTGTGTGAAATAAGTGGTCGTAGTTGCACATCGTTATTTTAACTAGGTACTTTACTCAATTAAGAACTGCTATAAATAGTAGGCAAAAGCCCAAATTTATACAATTCAACAAGCACAAATGTATCACCAACAACGCCAAAGTTTGCTTTTCACTCTTTCGGCTATACTGACTGGAGCAACTCTTTTAGCTGGAGTTGGAATCTACGTAGTGCTCAAAGGCGTGGAAAGACCAATAGCAGTACCTAACCAAACAGTTAGCACAGAAGAAGACATAACACAAGCACCTGTCGATACATTAACTCCGCCTCCACAAGACACATTGGTTTCATCACCACAAGACACACCAGTCGTAGCAATTCAAGAACAGCGAAACGAACTAGGGAAAAATCTTGGTGGTGTTGATTGGCAAGGAAAGGACTTACGCACGATGAAGCTGCGTAATGCTAACTTAGGTGGTGCGAATCTTGCAAACACTACCTTGAGTGGTGTTGACTTGAGTGGAGCTACCTTGAGTGGTGCAAATCTTGCAAATGCTAATTTAAGTGGTGTGAATTTGAGCAGTGCTAATCTTAGTGGTGCAATTCTTGAAAATGCGAATCTGAGCAGTGCTAATCTCAGTCGCGCCGACTTGAGGGGTGCCAATCTTGATCATACTAACCTAGAGGGAGCTCTTTTAAGAGGAACTCTTCTAGAAGGTGTAAACCTGAGCAACACAATTATGCCTTAGGGAGTTGGCTCTAGGTAAGCGACTCACGTACATGATACAATATAAGTGACGATCATCACTTCAATAATTGATACTTATCACTTTCCCCAAATTTGTTTATCTCTTAGTTTGGGAGGGAAGACAAATCATTCTTGTATTTAGACTACAAGTATTGATTTCTTACTTGGCAGTTGTGAGGAATAACTTATGCGAGAAAAACTATTGCTAGCTGTTACTCTGACATTTGCCTTGAGTTTGTTTACAGAACTGAACTGGTTTTCTTCAGCCCGTACAGCCACAAACAGGACAAATTCTGATTTATCAGCTTTCACTGTTACTTTACGTCAATAACAAGAATTATACGCCATAGCAACAGTGATATGACTAGGAAAATAAAAAAATATAAAAAGATATGTGTATGGAAACACTGAGCCTTCAGGCAAAGACATTGCGACGCCAATAATGAAAAGCCGAATTTTAGCCACCAGCGTATTTTTCACGCTTATCGGCTTAAATCAGACAGTTCTAGCAGCAAATCTGGAACATGTCAGACAGTTACTAGCAAGCAAACAGTGTCAAAACTGTGATTTAGCCGGGGCTGGTTTGGTGATGGCTGATTTATCAGGAGCGGATTTAACTAAAGCCAATCTTGCAGGTGCGAATCTCAGCCGCGCTAACTTGAGTGGTGCTAACTTGAGGGGTGCAAACTTGAGTGGTGTTGGTTTATTTGGTGCTAACCTCACGGGAGCCAATCTCAGTGGGGCAAATTTGCAGAATGCTGATTTGCGACATACCTATTTAGTTAACGCTCAATTAGATGGTGTGAATCTTAATGGGATTAATTTGCAAGGAGCAATCGGCATACCATCGCAAATTGCTACACATGAGAAATTTTATGCTTGGGGTGTTACCGAAGCACAAAAAGGCAATCAACAGCAAGCAATTGATTATTTCAATCAGGCTATTGTCATGAACCCTGATTATGCAGGTGCTTATCTAGCTCGTGGTGTTGCTCGTTACCAAATACTTGATCGACAAGGTGCATTTCAAGACGCCCAAGTTGCTGAAAAATTATTTATATCCCAAAACAATAGCAGTGGAATACAAACAGCACAAGCTTTTATCAAAGAACTGCAAACACCTTACGAAACTAAGGTAAAACCTGCCAAACCTGATTTCATTGATTTTGTAGGAAGTGTTGGCTCTCTACTACTCCAGTTTTTGCCATTTTAGTGATTAGTAGTCGGTGGGTAGTAGTATTTTATCAGTTACCAGTTATCAGTTATCAGTTACCAGTTACTAGTTTTCACTGTTCACTGTTCACTGTTTATTGTTGACTGTTTGAATGACAACTCATCGTTATTACTCATGACTATTTCTAAAGAACTATGGCAAGCAAATCACGACATAGCCCAGGCTTGTCTTGAACATCCCTTTGTCCAAGGTATCGGTGATGGTACTCTTGAGCAGAAAAAATTTGCCTATTATGTCGGACAAGATGCTTTTTTCTTAGAAGCCTTTGCTCGTGCTTACAGCATAGCTGCAGCTAAAGCACCAGATTTCTCAGTCTTTACGACATTTCACTCCTTAGCTGATGGAGTTTTACAAGAACTGAAACTTCATGAGGGTTATGCAGCAAAGTGGGGAGTCAGTTTACATTCTGTGGAACCTGGAGTGACTACCCGTCGCTATACCGACTTTTTGTTAGCAACAGCTTGGAGTGCTGATGTGGGTTTAACTGCTACAGCTATGTCTCCCTGTATGGGTTTATATGCTTTTTTAGGAAAACAATTGGCTGGTGACAACATACCCAATCATCAATATGCGGATTGGATTCGTACTTATAGCGGCGCAGATTTTCAACCATTAACGCAACAATTAGAAGATTTGGTTGATTCGTATACGAGTGGCACAACTTTGGTAGAGTCAACTTATCGTTATGCCATGTTGTGTGAGCGAGACTTTTTTCAAGCAGCATGGGAATGTTTATAAATCGCCGCTTGTGTTTGCTTCTCTGATTTGTGAAAATTACTTTTTCAGTGAACCGCACCAGGCGCAGAGTAAGCACCACCAGAAGAATAAAGAGAGATTTTCACGTTCCTTGTAGCGTGCCCGTAGGGCTTATGATTTAAGACTGTTATCTCACATCTCATTTCCTATCTCAAGAATCAAGTCAACTGCGTCGTGCTTGGAATTCTATATGAAGCGTAAGAGAACTACACTCATTAATTCAAAAAACTTAACAAACAAGAATGAATGCAAATTGTCTAATATACAACTTTAATTGCTGGTAGTGTTTACGCCCTAACAAACTATTATTTGTGAGTTGTTTACCAATGACTTAGTTTGGATTGTCATCATGATATTTTGTCTATTAATGACAGAATTTGTCACAACTCGACTGGATCACACAATTCACCCAACTTAGTCTGTTCTTTGAGGCACACCGCATGCAAGAAGTATTGTTAAATCGTGCAATGAGCGTTGATGATTTGTTGAAACGCTATCAGACAGGAGAAAGAAATTTCAAAGGTATAAACTTGATAGGTGGTTGCCTAAATGGAATCAATCTCAGCGGAGCAAGTTTAAAAGGAGCTTCTTTAAGTGAAGTTGATTTAAGTAAAGCAAATTTGGTTGGGGTTGACTTGACAGAAGCATCTTTAGTGAGAGCTAACCTTACAGGCGCTAACCTCACAGGAGCGAATCTGAGTGGAGCAAATCTTCATGAAGCAAAGCTCACAGGAGCCATCCTTGATGGAGCAGTTTTGAAAATGGCAGACTTGATAGATGCAGATTTCACCGCTGCAAATCTAGAGGGAGCTAATCTGTACGGCGCACACATGATGGGTACTCTGTTGCAGGGTGCGATTATGCCAGATGGTAAAATCAACAATTAGTTACGGTAGCTATCATAATCAACATTTGTAACCCGTGAACACCGATTCTAAAATGTGCAAGTTAAGAGTTGACGTCAATTGGTAGTGCTTCTCTGATCTTCCATTGGGGGATGCTTGTTTTAACCACAGGTATCTCCTTTATTTTTTATACCCATTCCTACGGATCGCTAACCCTATGCGATACGCCCTTGGCGTCTGCGCTCTGCGCAATCGCCTACTTTAGTCTAGTTCCCGGTGCGAAACTCAGAAGGCTGATTCTATCAAGCATAAAAACCAAGGTTTTGGTTCCTGGAAACATCTTAAATTCGTACCCTTATTTTTTGGAAATTTAGTTTTGCACCGGGAACTAGTCTAAACTCCAGTAATCAAGACATGATATGATATCGTGTTTGTGATTTTCCCAGCTTAGCAATGACTCAAAATGCAGAGCATCAAAAAAATATTTAAGTTTCCACAAATTCTTCTCTTTTTTATTCCTTTTCTACTTCTTATCAGCATCTTTATCATTAACATCCCTGCCCCAAATTATCCCATAACTGGAATAGATTTTATTGGTTCTGCGACTTTTCCCACTGGTTACACTTTCAAAAAAACTCCCATGGGAGGGCTTTCTGGAATAACCTATGATGCCAAAAAACAACTTTATTGCACGATATCTGATGATCGTAGTGAAAAAGCTGCGGCTCGCTTCTACACATTAAGAATTGACCTAAGCAATCAAAAACTAACAAATGATAAAGTTGTCCCTCTTGGTGTCACGACACTCTTAAATGAAAGTAGTCAAACTTTCCCGACTGGTACTATCGATTCAGAAGGCATCACCTTAACTAACCACGAAACTGTTTATATTTCTTCTGAAGGTGATAATTTTAAACAAATAACGCCTTTTCTTAAAGAATTTTCCCTATCTTCTGGAAAAGTTTTGAGAACACTACCAATTCCCAACAAGTTTTTGCCAGATAAAAGTCGTCAACAAGGTATCCGCAACAACTTAGCGTTTGAATCTCTGACTATTACACCTAACAACAAATCTTTGTTTACAGCCACAGAAAATGCTCTGATTCAAGATGGTCCAGAAGCCAAACCAAAAATCAGTAGTCCTTGCCGCATTTTGCAATACAATTTACTCACTCAGCAACCAGAGAAAGAATTTCTTTACCAAACTGAAGCCGTTACGCCAATTTTTAATTTTTCTCCTAAATTTGCCAGCGGTTTAAGTGATTTACTTGCTCTGGATAACCAAGGTCATTTCCTAAGTTTAGAGCGGACTTTTTCTGGGTTTGGGTTTTCTATTGCTCTGTTTCAAGTTTCCTTAGAAGGTGCTGATGACATTCATAAAATTGACAGTCTTTTAGCTGTTGATATTAACAAAATTAAACCCATCAAGAAAGAGCTACTTTTGGATTTGAGAAAATTAGATGTAGCGCTAGATAATATCGAGGGCTTAACTCTCGGCTCCAAATTATCTGATGGTCAGCTTTCATTAATCCTTGTGAGCGATAATAACTTTAATCGTCTTGAGCGAACTCAGATACTCGCCTTTAAACTTAAGATGGAACCACCGCTTATCAGGTTGTTTCGGCGTTTTATTCCCAATTTAAATCGTTGATAATAGGGAGTATAGCAGTCCTAAATCATTTGTGTGAAAGTGCCTGCGCTCTGCGCTTAAAAACCAAGTACACTTGTACATCCTTCTTTCCTGTTCCCTGTTCCCTGTAAATCATCACTGAATAACTAATAACGAATTTCAAAAAAAGCTTGACAATGTTCAGGAGAATAGTCATAATAAATAAAGTGACCAATTAAGGGACTGTAGTTCAATTGGTTAGAGCACCGCCCTGTCACGGCGGAAGTTGCGGGTTCGAGCCCCGTCAGTCCCGTTAAAAAATTATGAGTGCTGAGTTCTGAGTCGCGACTTGTAAGTTATTCAGAACTCAGCACTTATTGCTGAAAGCTTAATATTAAGCTAGATGAGTCGTGGTTTATAAACGTAGACAAGAGAGAGAACGCCCGTGACTGTTAGAGTCCGTATAGCCCCCAGTCCAACTGGGAATCTACATATTGGAACAGCAAGGACAGCTGTATTTAACTGGTTGTTTGCCCGCCACCACAGTGGTCAGTTTATCCTGCGCATTGAAGACACAGACTTCGAGCGATCGCGTCCCGAATACACCGAAAATATTTTCCAAGGACTGCGTTGGCTGGGACTGAACTGGGATGAAGGACCATTTTTCCAAACTAAGCGTCTGGAAATTTACAAAAGCGCGGTTCAAAGCCTTTTTGATAAAGGACTTGCATATCGCTGCTACACCACGCCAGAAGAATTAGAAGCGCTGCGTGAGGCTCAAAAAGCCAGAAATGAAGCTCCGCGCTATGATAACCGTCATCGCAATCTTACACCAGAACAAGAAGCCGCATACAAAGCCGAAGGACGTAACTTTGTCATTCGTTTCAAAATTGATGACGACCGGGAAATTGTCTGGAATGACCTGGTACGAGAAAAGATGGTCTGGCGAGGTAGCGATTTAGGCGGTGATATGGTTATTGCTCGCGCCGCAGCAGATGGTATTGGTGTCCCACTGTACAATTTTGCGGTTGTCGTGGATGACATAGATATGCAAATTACCCATGTCATTCGCGGAGAAGACCACATCGCCAACACCGCCAAGCAAATTCTGCTATATGAAGCTTTTGGCGCAAAAGTGCCAGAGTTTGCCCATACACCTTTGATTTTGAATCAGGAAGGACGCAAGCTTTCCAAGCGGGATGGAGTCACATCCATTTTTGACTTTAAGCAAATGGGCTTTACTGCTGAAGCTATGGTGAATTATATGACATTACTGGGTTGGTCAGCCCCAGACTCGACTCAGGAAATTTTTACCTTGGAAGAAGCAGCCAAGCTATTTAGTTTTGAGCGTGTTAATAAAGCCGGGGCAAAATTCGACTGGGCGAAGCTGGATTGGATAAACAGTCAGTATCTTCACAATATGTCAGTAGATAAGCTGACAGATTTGTTGATTCCATTCTGGGAAGAAGCTGGATATCCATTGACAGGAGGACGCGATCGCCCTTGGTTAGAACAGCTTGTCGCTTTAATTGGTGCGAGTTTGACTCGCCTTGTTGATGCAGTTCCTATGAGCAAACTGTTTTTTATAGAAACAGTTGAATTTAGCGATGAAGCAACTGCTCAATTAAAACAAGAAGGTTCTGTAGCTACTCTCAACGGTGTGATCGCTGCTTTGGAAAATCATCAACTCACACAAACCAGCGCTCAAGAAATGATTAAACAAGTCGTTAAAGAACAAAACGTCAAGAAAGGCGTCGTGATGAAAGCACTTCGCGCTGGTTTAACAGGAGATTTGCATGGTCCTGACTTGATTCAATCCTGGTTACTTTTGAATCAAATTGGTTTAGACAAGCCGCGTTTGATTGAGGCGGTAAAACAAGTAAGTTAACAGCAATTATGCTTTGAGAACGTGCTCAATTTATACGTATAAGACCCAGTCTTCGGTCAATTTGATGGGTAGTTTTTCCATTTAAACAAGTGTGTCCTCTAGACAGAAGTTACTGGATTTTTACATGGGTTTTACCCAATCCCAATTGGTTTTACCAATTGAAAACTACTGTAATGGTAGAGGTGCATTCATCTGCACCTCTGCTTGTGAATCTCATTTTACTTTAGTCAGCGAATTGACAATTAATGAGTTATTTGATATTTAAAAAGTAAAAAAATAAGTCAAAAATCCTTGGCTTGGGAACTTCGAGTGTAGTATTCATGTCTCTAAAAAGACTAAAAAAAGTATGTTCTTGGAATGCTGACAAAAGAGATATCTCGGGGAATAAGATTATCTTTGATGGTAGCGGCGCTGGCGATCGCGTCAGCAATCAATACAATATCTCGTGCGCAGGAAACATCCTCACCCTTTTTTGAGGATGTCGTTATCGGTCAAAAGTTTTCTCCAGATCCGTTGATTGTTCGTGGTGTGAGTGGCGGTTCTATACCGGGGAGGGAAATTGCTGGTAGAAGAGAAACTCCTACAGGAACTTGCACTGGATATTTTGATGAAGACCCAGACCATACTATTGAGCTAACAAGTAAATTTGATTACTTAAAAATAGAAGTCAGAAGCCCTGAGGATACCACCTTAATTATTAGAGGTCCTGGAGGTAGCTGGTGCAATGACGATTTTGATGGCAAGAATCCTGGCATGATTGGAGAATGGTTACCAGGAACATACTATGTATGGATTGGTTCGTTTAAAAAAGATAAGTACTTTCCTTATACCCTACGAATTACAGAAATTAAGTAGGCTGCGCTGATAAAAGAAAGGATAATGTGGGGACAATGGTTATCCAAAACTTTGACATTTTGAACTTGGACGTAAACGCAAACCCTCACCACAGATATTTATGGGTGCTGTAATTGTACTCGTGGGGGATGTTGTCCTGTGCGTGTCATGCTTTACCCCAACCCCGTCTCTTTTAGCAGCAGCCGTAGTTTTGCATGAGGAAGTTTCGTGTCCTTCTTGTTATTTCCCCAGATATCAGAAAAGAAGTCTTGCATCAGCGCTTCGGATGCTTAAGCGATTTGTGAACTGAGCTTGAAATACCTGTTCCTTCTGAGTTCTATATGGTTCTTAGCCATTTTCCTCCGTCTAGCTACAGGATGAGAAATCGTATTTATTTATATAAAATCTCCAATACATTTCTTATCAAACGGCAAATGGCATGATTTTGAGCTATTGACATCAACTTAACAGACAAGCAGCGTTAGCCGCAGGTTTGCATATTTACATGAGAGACCCATAGTAAAATGAAGCAAAATTAAGTTAAATTTAATGAAGATTCTTAATAATGTTTTGGCTTGTTAGCTCAGACGCTAACGAAAAGCTTATCGTGTGTCATAACATTGGATAAAAAATGCAGTTATAGACATCGATTTGAAAAACTCTATCTGTAGACTGTTGATTTGTTGTATATGCATCTAGAGGCAAAATTAAGATGAAATTCTCTTGGAGAGTCCTAGTACTCTGGACATTGCCTGCATTGGTGATTGGCTTTTTCTTCTGGCAAGGAGCTTTTTCTGGTACTCCGGACATGAGTAAGAATACAGCCACCACCCGCATGACTTATGGTCGCTTTTTAGAATACTTGGACGCTGATCGGGTAAGCAACGTTGATTTATATGAAGGCGGAAGGACGGCGATTGTGGAAGCCGTCGATCCAGAACTCGAAAACCGCGTACAACGGGTACGGGTGGATTTGCCTTCTAGCTCTCCGGAACTGATTAGCAAGCTAAAAGAAAAAGGAGTTAGTTTTGACGCCCATCCTATGCGGAATGATGGGGCAATTTGGGGACTGTTGGGTAATCTGATTTTTCCTATTTTATTGATTACCGGGCTGTTCTTTTTGTTCCGTCGTTCTAGCAACATGCCTGGTGGTCCCGGTCAAGCTATGAACTTCGGAAAATCAAAAGCTCGCTTCCAGATGGAGGCAAAAACTGGAGTGAAGTTTGACGACGTAGCAGGTATTGAAGAAGCGAAAGAAGAACTGCAAGAAGTTGTCACCTTCCTCAAACTACCAGAAAAATTCACTGCTGTAGGTGCACGCATTCCCAAAGGAGTTCTGTTAGTTGGACCTCCAGGAACTGGTAAAACACTGCTTGCAAAGGCGATCGCTGGTGAAGCAGGCGTACCGTTCTTCAGTATTTCTGGTTCGGAATTTGTAGAAATGTTCGTGGGTGTAGGTGCATCCCGCGTCCGCGACCTGTTTAAGAAAGCAAAAGATAACGCCCCCTGTATCATCTTTATTGATGAAATCGATGCCGTAGGACGGCAAAGAGGTGCAGGTATCGGTGGTGGAAACGATGAGCGGGAACAAACTCTCAACCAACTGCTCACCGAAATGGATGGTTTTGAGGGTAACACTGGTATTATTATCATTGCTGCTACAAACCGTCCTGACGTTTTAGATGCAGCACTGTTACGTCCCGGACGATTTGACAGACAAGTCACTGTCGATGCACCCGACGTTAAAGGACGTTTGGAAGTTTTAAAAGTTCACGCTCGTAACAAGAAACTAGACTCCGGCGTTTCTTTAGAAGTCATAGCCCGCCGCACCCCTGGTTTTACAGGTGCAGATTTAGCAAACTTGCTCAATGAAGCTGCTATTCTCACAGCCAGACGGCGTAAAGAGGCGATCACCAATTTAGAAATCGATAATGCTGTGGATCGGGTTGTTGCTGGTATGGAAGGCACACCTCTGGTCGATAGCAAGAGCAAGCGTTTGATAGCTTACCACGAAATTGGACACGCGATCGCAGGTACATTACTCAAAGACCACGATCCAGTCCAAAAAGTGACCTTAATTCCAAGAGGACAAGCACAAGGATTAACCTGGTTTACTCCTAATGAGGAGCAAGGGTTAATCACTCGCGGTCAACTCAAAGCCAGAATTACTGGTGCTTTAGGTGGTCGTGCAGCAGAAGACGTGATTTTTGGTTCCGCCGAAGTCACAACTGGTGCTGGAGGTGACTTACAGCAAGTCAGCGGTATGGCACGGCAAATGGTGACAAGGTTTGGGATGTCTGATTTAGGACCAATATCCTTGGAAAGCCAACAGGGAGAAGTGTTCTTGGGTCGTGATTGGATGACTCGTTCGGAATATTCAGAAGCGATCGCGTCTCGTGTTGATGCACAAGTCCGCGTCATTGTCGAAGAATGCTACCAAACAGCAAGGCGGTTTATACTGGAAAATCGCATCGTAATGGATCGCTTAGTGGACTTGCTGATTGAGAAAGAAACTATTGACGGTGAAGAATTCCGTCAAATTGTCGCTGAGTACACTAGCGTACCTGAAAAGCCGCAGTATATGCCCAGTATTTAATCTGAAGTTTGGTAGGGAATAGCTCTACTGTAGTAAATAGGGATGGTTTACACCACCCCTATTTTGTTTTAAGAAACCTTTCTGCTGAGCTGAGTTTTTTAACTTTTTGTAGCGCACATTTACAGAATTAAGTAGTGAACTAGCGAGGATCAAAGCAAGAATAGAAACTCCCTCTCCAAACCCCACAGCTTGAGATTCAACCCCGTTGACCAGTCACAATATATGCCACACGTTGACCGATGTTGGTCGCGTGGTCTGCCATGCGCTCTAAACAACGAATCGCCAGTACCAAGAGCAGAATCGGCTCAACAACACCTTCGTCGCATCGTTGATGAGCTAGGGTGTGATAAAGCCGTTCATAAGCATTATCTACAGCATCATCGAGTCGCTTTATACTGCGCCCGTTGACTTCATCTAAATCTGCCAACGCCACTAAACTCGTTGCTAACATTGCTTGTGCATGCTGAGACATGACTGCAATCTCTGGTAAACAGGAATGAGGCGGATAGGGAAAAATTTTGATTGCAATTTTAGCCAAATCCTTAGCATAGTCGCCAATGCGTTCTAGATCACGCACAAGTTGCATAAAGGCACTTAAACAACGCAAATCTTGAGCTGTAGGAGCTTGCTGCGTCATGATTGCCGTACAGTCTAATTCTATTTGTCTATAAAAGCGATCAATCTTTTTATCTAAAACAGGAAGAGCCTCAGCTGCTGTTAAGTTGCGGGTTAACAAGGCTTGGTGACTTAGACGAAATGATTGTTCTACCAAAGCCCCCATACGCAACACATCTTGCTCTAAGCGTCTAATCTCACGAGCTAGCTGGGGTCTTTCTGTATTGGGACTATAAAGGGGGACTTTCACTCTTGTAGTCTCAAACATGAAGATATTCTCAAATATAATCTTGGCTCAAAGAAATTGCCACGACGCCAGGGAGTTCAACTTGTAACCATGCTCCTCCAGTATGAGGATGATTCATGGCTTTTATGCAACCGCCGTGGGCAAGAACAATTTGTCGGACAATTGCCAAACCCAAACCACTGCCAACAATTGCCGTAGTCGAATGACTTTGTGAGTTTGTCACACGAGAGCGTGATTGATCCCCTCGATAAAATCTCTCAAATACATGAGGTAAATCTGCTTGAGAAAAACCCGTACCGGAGTCAATAATGTTGATTTGTAGTACTGGTTCTTGGTTATTGTGTTCGGAAACGATTTTTGCTTCAATGACAATGGTTGTATTTGGTGAGCTGTATTTGATACTATTATCCAGCAGATTGAGAAACACCTGGTAAATGCGAGACTCATCGGCGTTAATCGAGACAGTTCCAGGACCAGAATAAGCGATTTCAATCTGGTGTTGCTGTGCTAAAGGTGTTAGAGTCTCCCACACAGACAAAATCAGCGATCGCGCTTCCACAGGTTGGCGATGCAGTTCAATGGTAGGGTTTGTTTCTAGTTGAGTCAAATCTAGCCAACTTTGTACTAAGTGAATCAATCTGTCAACCTCCTGCAAGAGGCGGTTAACCCAACGATCCAAAGGTGGTTTGACGCGGTCTTGTAATGTTTCGACAACCAGACGTATTGAGGTGAGTGGAGTTCTCAGTTCGTGTGCTAGGTCAGAAAAAGCACGTTCACGTGCTTTATTTATATCCACCACAGGCTGATGGTTTTCTATAAAGACTCCTACTTGCCCAAGGGGCAAAGGTAAGCTTGTTGCTTGTAACATAAGAGATTTCACCTCCGACATAGCTGTCACATCTTCGCAAGAAGGATGAAATACCCACTCTTTGACCTGTGACTTTTGGCGATCGCGCGTTTGTCCAATTAATTGGTCAAGTTCGTAGGATCTTATTAACTCTAACAACAAGCGCACTTGTCCAGGTTGCCATCTTTGCAGATACAACATTTTTCGTGCCTGCTCATTACACCAAAGCAGTTGATTTTCTTCGTCAACTTGCAAATACCCCACTGGTGCGAACTCTAGCAGGTCTTCGTATGTTTGAAGCAACTGCTGCAATTGTTGGCGTTGCTGGACAAATAACCTAACTCCGTGGCGCAAGTGAGGAATTAGCAGCGCCACATCAGAAGAATGGGCGGTTAACGGTCGTAATACTTTCTCTAGGTAACGGTTCAGTTGAACCTGTTGCCACACCCAAAAACTTACGCCTACCGCTAAACCCAGTAAAAATCCTAGTATGAGCATTGCTAGTTGTTAGTTGTTCTCTGACAACTAAAAACTAACAACTATCCAAATCGATAGCCAAAACCTCGTACAGTCACAACATATTCTGGACGACTGGGGTCGATCTCTAGTTTTTCGCGTAGCCAGCGAATATGCACGTCCACAGTTTTGCTGTCTCCAACAAAATCTGGTCCCCAAACCTGGTCTAGCAATTGCTCGCGCGACCATACCCTACGGGCGTAGCTCATAAACAATTCCAGCAGCCGGAATTCCTTTGGTGACAAATTCACCTCTTGAGAGCGAACTAACACCCGACATTCTTGGGGATACAAAGTCACATCTTTATACTGAAGAACTGGTAGCTGAGGCAAACAGCTCAAGCGTTGGCGACGCAGCAAAGCACGACAACGAGCCACTAACTCCCGCATACTAAAAGGTTTGGTTAAGTAGTCATCTGCTCCCACCTCTAGCCCCAGAACACGGTCTGTTTCACTTCCTTTAGCACTTAGCATTAAAATTGGAACTGGGTTTCCTTGAAATCGGATCAAGCGGCAGATGTCTAATCCGTTAATGTGAGGCAGCATCAAATCAAGAATCACCAGGTCAAAGGAAAGCTCTGGTGAATTGAGTTCATAACTTTTCAGGTATTCTACAGCCACCCGCCCATCAGTGGCACTTACCACTCCATAACCTTCCTCTTCCAAAGCTAGAACAAGCATTTCCCGGATAAGTTCTTCATCTTCTACTACCAGAATGCGGCTTCTTTGTCCGATTTCTGCTGTGTGGGGATACTTGGTCGATTCGCTGGTATACATTGATATCACAAAATTATTTAGGTGTGATGGTATCAATATTTTTTATTTCAGTTCAGCGTTTATACGCTGATTTTAAAATATTTAACTTTACAATTTACGAAGTACGTAACAGAACTGATAGTATTATAAACCAATGCAATACAAAGCCAGTCATTGTTTTTTTACAAATTTGCTTTTTGATCCTTAAAGTTAGGAAAAATAGCTAAACCTGAGTCACAAAGCTAAAGTTTTACTATACAGCAATTAACTTGATAGTTAAAAATATAATTTGAGTAAGCCTGCAAACGCGAGTCCGTGTCGCAGGCATAAGCTTAAGGCTGTATTTCTCCTCTTACCCAGGTTTCGAGGATCAGACTTAAACCAAATCACTTTGCTTGAAAAGGCGTGTATTTGCCTCCCAGTCCTTCCACAATCGTTTTTGTATTGGAAATTAACGTTTTTTGATACGTGTCACCCTGACTGCCTTTCTCGCCTAATCCATCAGCAAAGAGTTCTTGTTGTGCAACTTTCACGTTTGCTTCTTTCGCCACTGTTGAAATCAACTTAGGATTGATGCTTAACTCAGCAAAAATTGTAGACACTTTGCTGTCTTTAATTTTTTTCACCAATTCTTTGACCCTAGCCGCTGTGGGTTTCTCTTCTGTAGAGATACCTTCTAAAGCTCCTTCAACAGGGATATTATACGCCTTGGAGTAATATCCCAAAGCATCATGAGTTGTCACCAGCTTGCGGGATTGCTGGGGAATAGTCGCAACCTCTGATTTGATCCAAGTATCGATTTGTCCTAATTGGGTAGTGATTGCTTGGGCATTTTTGGAGTAAAGTGAAGCATTTTCCGGAGCAACCTTGGCGAAACTTTCTTGAATAGTTTTCACCATAGCAATCCCATTTTGAGCATTGTGCCAAACGTGAGGATCAACAACCGTCTTACCATCTTCCTCAAATTTCTGGGGAGTGGGAACAGCTATTTCATCAACCGCAACTTTGGGAGCTTTATTAGAGGTAGATTGAATCAACTTGATCAGACTCGGTTCAAAGTTGTAACCGCCGTATAAAATTAGCTTGCCATCTTCAATTGCCTTACGGTCTTCTGGGGTTGGTTGGTAAACGTGGGGATCTGTTCCTGGCTTAATCAAGCAAGTCAAATTAATCGTACTCGCTGCAACTTGCTGAGCCATGTCACACAAAACTGTATTGGTTGCTACAACTTTTAGACCTTTACCTGCGGTCGTAGTAGAAGAAACTTGCGTAGAACTGGCATCTGGTGCTGTTGGGCTGGTTTGATTGTTTTGACTGGTGGATGGAGAGGAACTGCAACTTGCTAACAATCCCATACTTAAGGCAAGGACTGCTGATTTCCAGGATTGACGCTGCGGAATATACATGATTTTTTTATTTGCTCTAGAATTTGATAATGAAATCTAGTTTAAAATGATTATCGTTCTATTTAAAAATTTTATATGTTAGAGGTTCAGCGCCTAGCTGTTAATTATCGAGGTGTCAGTGGTTTAGAGCCTGTGAGCTTTCAAATTAGCAATAGCCAAGTCGTGGGGATTATTGGTCCCAATGGTGCAGGGAAAAGCACGATGATGAAAGCAATGCTGGGCTTAGTTCCAAAAGTCAGTGGAAGTGTGCAGTATTGTCAGAGTCCACTGCATCAACAGCTACAAAAAGTAGCGTATGTACCGCAGCGATCGCAAATAGACTGGGACTATCCCATCACCGTCTGGAATGTAGTCATGATGGCACGTACACGGCAGATTGGCTGGTTTCGCAGTCCAGGGAAAGCAGCAAGAGAAATTGTCACATCAGCATTAGATCAAGTCGAAATGCTTGCGCTCAAACACCGTCGTATTGGTGAGCTATCCGGTGGACAGCAACAGCGAGTATTCTTAGCGCGTGCTTTGGCGCAACAAGCAGAAATTCTGCTGTTTGATGAGCCATTTACGGGAGTGGATAAGAAGACTGAAGCGATTATTTTTGATGTGTTTTCAGAGTTGCGATCGCTTGGCAAAATTTTACTGGTGAGTAGCCATGAATGGGGACAGGCATTGCACCGATTAGACCGATTACTCTTATTGAATAAATGCTTGATTGCTGATGGTTCACCACAACAGGTGATGACTCCAGAGAATTTGCATCGAGCGTATGGCACAAGCTTGCAGAATCCCTTATATCAAGATTGGGATTCATCGTTGTTTTGTTGATTGGTCAAAAGTTGACCCTCAAATCCCAATAATATAACGACTAATAACTAATAACTTTTTACTCTCCATGTTGAGCTTGCTGCTGGAACCCCTAAGTTATGAATTTATGCGGAATGCGCTGGTGATTGGCATTCTGGTTGGTATTCTCTGTCCTGTTGTTGGTAGTTATTTAATTGTCCAACGCATGGCATTACTAGGAGATGTGATTGCTCACTGTGTACTGCCTGGACTTTCAATTTCCTTTTTCTTGGGAATTGATATTTTGATTGGGGCTTTTGTATCTGGGATTACGAGTACATTTCTAATTGCCTGGATTCGCTCGCAATCTCGGGTGAAAGTGGATGCAGCAATGGCACTGACATTTTCCAGCTTCTTTGCGTTAGGAGTGACACTAATTACAGTTTTGAAAAATAAGATAGATCTAGATAGTTTTTTATTTGGAGATATTCTTGGCGTTACCTCTAGTGATATTTACCGGACACTCATTATTACGTTGCTCATTCTGAGTGCAACTAAGCTGTTTTACAAAGAATTGTTATTTTATACTTTCGACCGTACAGGTGCACAGGCAACTGGTTTACCCGTTAATGCTATTCACTTCGGCTTTATGGCGGCAACGACCCTGACGATTATTGCTAGTATGCAAGCAGTCGGTGTTATCCTGGTAATTTCGCTGCTAGTAGGACCTGCCCTCACGGCTTATCTTTTAGTCAAAGAACTGCATCAGATGATGGCAACAGGAGCATTGATTGGTGCGATCGCCAGCATAACGGGGGTCTACATTAGCTATTACCGCAATATACCCTCTGGGCCTGCGATTGTGCTGGTTTCATCCATGCTGTTTTTGCTGGCGCTCTTTTTTAGCCCATCTGGTGGTATCCTCACCCGACCGGATTTAGCAGCTCATTCACTGAGCATTTTTAACAGGTTCAGGCGAGGTAGATGACCAAAGCTAAGGGTGTAGGGTGTGAGGGTGTAGGGGGGAAGAGGGAATTGTATTTTTGTGCAACGCCAGATCCGTTACCCAACTCTGATACTGATAACTGGTAACTGATAACTGTTAAGGTCTTATTGCGGAAGAGTTAGCTTACCACTTTGCAACATTTGAAGCGCCGAAGCACGACAACCAGGGCAATCACAACCCAATTGGGCACTCGCTACATTCCCAACTGTTTCGCTACTGGGATCAAGGGAAAACACGCGAGGATTTACTTGCAAAGTATGAGTTTGTGTGGTTTGTGTCGTCCGACTGTTTGTTGGCAAAGCGACAGTACCAGCCACTTGAGGGTTAGATTGAGTGTTGTGTTGGTACTGTGGTGTGTTAGTGGTTTTTGGTACAGAAGGTAAATCTTCTGCGACAGCAGCATGACTTATCAAAACTAAGCTGGATAAAACATAAGAGCCGCCAAGCAGTGCCAGCATTATTTTATTCATCACGGAAATCTCACTTTGAGGCGTACTAAGGTTGGAGTTTAGCATTATTCACAGATACATCTTAGTACTGAGCGCAAAAAGTTTCGTTATACTAGCTACATTGAATTAAAATTATGCACCATGAATACTAAAGTTTTAACACTACTCGGCTGCTCTGGCTCTCTTGCTGCAGTACTTATTGCTGCTCACCCAGCTCAAGCTATTCCAAAGAAAATTCAAGATGAAATAGCACCCCGTTCAGGTGTGACTAGCACCAGCACCTCCTCACAGCAGGAATTCCCTCAAACATCCAATATCTCTGAAGCTATAGTTAAACAGTATGCCCAGGCGAAGTATGGCTGCAACTGTGGTAGTTGCATGAACTTGGCGCGTCAGGCACTCCAGCAAAGCTCTTCATCTCCCACCAATACAATCATGCCAGGATTTTGAATTCTCCATTTTGCCAACTAAAGGTGAGAAATTAAGCTTTATAGAAAAAATAAGGTAGTCTCCTAAACCTTGTCCTGGGATGGGGGGGTTGGATCAAATTTATCAACCTCAACTTTAGTGATGGTTTTTGACGATAAGACGATAACAAGTACCACTAAAATTCCAAATGTATTTAAAGAAAAGTTTGTACTTAAGGTTTCAGTTAACTGTTCTAACATCACTGTTTCTCCTGCAGTTGCAAGCCCAAACTATAATTTAGTGAATCAAAAAATTTTTTGAAGAAGGCAGAAGGCGGAATTTAGAACTTAAAAAATTCTTGATAGCCCTCTGCTATTGATTACCGAAAAATCTCACTCATTGACAAATTATGTCACGATTTTGATTTAATCATTCTCAGCGCTAGTGAGTGTGCTAGGAATGCGGGAATCAACAAATGCCTGGGATACATTTGGGATAAACCAGTTCATTTTGTCAGAATCAACGATTTTGGCAGATGGAACATTGAATTCCCATTCAGAAGTTTCTGAATTTTTCTTCACCAAAAGTTGTGTACCATCTGTGATTTGGACAGATGTAGCACCAGTATTGTCCAATCCTGCTACTTTGACATCACTTGGTAGATAAATACCCTGACAATCCCATCCATCTGGTGTGGTTTGACCATTTCCTAAAAAGTAAAGTTGATTGTCGTAGGAAGACTTGGACTTTTCACCCAAAGGACCATAAATTGCCAAAGTTTCACCAGTTTCATTACGACACTGTCCCCAAGTGACTCCTGACTCGATAGCAGCTTTTTGAAACTGTAATTCATCAATTTGGCGTTGCACATCTTCAGGTATTGCACCTTCTGCATTTTTCTGCAATTTATCAAGAGTCTTTGTCACTTCAATGTAATCAGGGTTTTTGCTAAATTTTGGTCTATCTGCCCAAGAAGGCTGGGCTAAAGTTAAGTTAACCAACATGACAGCGATAACAAGAGCGATTTTCAAAAGTTTCATCGTTTTTTCTCCTTTGAGAATGACAGTTTTTTTGAAAAATTTGCAACACACCAACTAGTTTGCTATGACTTGGTATGATTTTTGCGTTGGAATTACTTTTTTTTATTTTTTTTCTTATTTCCCTCCCTTCATTGCCAGAATCTTAGTAATATGCTCCCATAAAGCTATAAATTAACCCAAAAATTCCAAGCAATGTCATAACTGTGTAGATAAAGTCTCCTTGTCGTACAAAGGTAAACACCGAAAGTGTAACCCGGATGATAGGAATAGCTATGAGTAGTAGAAGTCCAAATACAATGATACTGTTGTGACTACCTGACAAAATGCCTCTAATCATAAGCTTTGGAGAGTCAAACACTGATGGTTGTCCTTGGAAAAATTGGTAGTTCGCAGGTTCCACACCGTAGCGAACTAAATATAAAACTCCACGCACTAACACTGTAGATCAAGCAATTAAAACGCCGTATCTTAATAGGTTGCTAATTAACTGTTCTAATTGTTCGTCACTAGATGTTTTCGTGGATTCATGACTAGCACTGTTGAACTCTACAACTTCATTTAACACAGATTGGGAAATATTTTTTCTATCATTTTCGCCACTGTCAAAGGTAGGTGTAGTAAGAAATCTTTTGTGGTCAAAATTGAATAGATACATTTTAAAATCCCCCAGCTAAACTGTTGTAGATCATCTTTAATGCCATTGCTGCAAGCACGAAACAAAAGATAATTCTTAAGGTTTGAGTCTTAGCTCCTACCAATACTCTTGCTCCCAATAACGCACCAGGCAAGACACCCAACATTACGGGCATTGTCACTCCTGGCTCGATATAACCCCACGCTAAGTACACACCTGCCGATGCTGCTGCTGTCACACCAATCATAAAATTGCTGGTGCTTGTGGAAACTTTAAACGGCAAACCCATCGCTTGATCCATTGCCAGAACCTTGAATGCTCCTGAACCAATGCCAAGTAAACCAGAAAGTACTCCAGCTATCAACATGATGCAAAACCCAACTGGTACAGAATGAACTTGGTATGCCATTAGCCCTTCAGGAGTAGGGTAAGTGCTATTGAGTCTGAGATCACTTGCTAAGGGATCAGGTGATTTATCATCAGTGTCTTCTATTCTGGGTTGTCCTGATAGGTACGCTGAATAGAGTAAGACAAGGGCAAGTATGACTGTAAGCGCTTTAATAGAAATAAAAGATGCAACCAAAGCTCCTATCAAAGCTCCAGCAATTGTTGCGACTTCTAAAAACATTCCCAGACGCAAATTAGTATAGCCTTTTTTTATATATGTAGATGCAGCCGCACAGGAAGTAGCAATAACAGATACCAGTGAAGCACCAATAGCATATCGAATATCAACTCCAAATACTGAGGTTAATAAGGGAACAATGACGACTCCACCCCCTAACCCAGTAAGCGCACCTAAAAAGCCAGCAATAAATGAACCCATGCAAATTAGCAGAGAAAATTCTAGGATGTTCACAAATCATTCCTCTTGTTGGTAGATGCACAGCAAAACTGCGATTTTTTTGTTAGAACTTTTTCTTTATGTAAAGGTAGTTTCAATTGACATTTTATTTGATTAGTTCTACCCTTTGACTTCAGTCTATGTATAAGGCTAGTTTTACTTTAAGATTCCTAATCGATACAATCAAATACTATTTTTATTGAAAATAATAAATAAAAGTAATTCATGGGAGTAAGCAGAGGACGACTCAAGCTGATTAACTATCAATCTGACTCACTCTGACAGAGTGAGTCACTGAAATCTTGTATACCCTCAAACCTGAATCGTTACCAAAAATAAGTCCTGACTTTTACAGAGTTTACATTTCTTGAAAAACCTTCATCACTTATATTTATTGATTTGAAAATAAATAACGTTTGCTTTTGACAGTAAAGTTCCCTAAAGTGAAAACCAACAAACGAGTTGATAACTTATACAACATGACGACAAATAAGTCAGTGAAGAACTCAACTAAAAAGTGTATTTTTTAATACAATTTACTAATCATTGCTGTCTCCAAATGACTATTATAATTTTGATAAAAAAGAATATTTGATGCCATCAAAGGTGGTTAGATATGATAAAGTCAACAAGTGAATTTTGTCAAAAAATTTTCAGGCAAAATAACATACTTTTTAGTGAAAAAGACTATTTTCTGTTAAAAAGGAGAAAAATGGTGAAAATATTCAAGCCAATTTTAGTGTTTATTTTCCTGCTGCTCAATCTAGTTATCGCTCAGCCTTCATTTGCAGATCCAATCGCAGAAAAGAGTCCTGAGTATGCTCAGATTACTCAACAGCTTAATCAACTCTTACAGGCAAGGAGTAACCCATCAGCAACTAGTTACAATACTGTAGAGCAACTTCAAAAGAGCATCTCTGATTTACAGTTCCAGAAGTATATTATGGAAACCACAGAGGACTGGGGCGTCTGTCGCAATGAAACTGGAAGGACATTAGCTGTTTACGCTCATAAACCCAGCAAATATGGCTCTTCTGCCAACAGCCTCTTTTACCTGGGAAATGGTCGAAAGACAGACGATGAATGGGACTGTGATGGCATTTACCTGCCGAGTGGTGTGAACGTAGCTGGTATAAGCGTTCCTGTTGCAGAAAATCCCGTTACAGAAAATCCCGTTGCAGAAAATCCCGTTACAGAAAATCCCGTTGCAGCAAATCAACAGCAACAGCCAAGGCAGCCTCTATATGTCAAGATTGTGGATGGAACGAACTTAATTGTAAGAAGCAATCCATTAACTGGCGAGATTGAATTGAATGCACCTCCTGCTGGTGTTTTCAGTTTAGGCGAGTTAAACCCAACAGTTCCTTATTTGTCTCAAGCACAAATAGACGCACAAGTTCCCAACGCACCGATTGATTAGGCCAGACCAGTGCGAATGACGGCTTTCCCGACCTAGGCATCTGGCGTATGCGCTTTGCGCACGCCTAGAGGTCTAAAGCGTTTGCGCAGCGCCCCTTTTAGGGGCTAGCGGAACCGTTCGGCACGACGGGGCCGTGCCCGTTAGGCGCAGCCGTGGCGTTAGCCATAGGGCTCAGGTTCTCCCCGATAGCCCTCCGGGTTCCCCAGTCGCCTGACGCCACATTCTTCAACGGGGGGAACCCCCGCACAGAAGTGGCTCCGGAGGGAGACCCTCCCGCAGCGCTGGACTCACCGTAAGGCGTGGCGTTAGCCATAGGGTGAATTATTTTCTCTGACACTCTTACCCAACGAAGCTTTTTTTAGAGCAATACGGTTCAGATAAGCTCACAGCTACTAACTGAACCGTATTATTTTTTAGCGTCTTCCTCCCTGAATCTTGTCAAAAACAGTTCCATCTGCAAAAAACTTCTTCTGAACTGCGTCCCAGCCACCGAAGTTTGAAACTGTGTAGAGTTTGCCAACCTTCGGAAACTGTTTCTGTGTTTCGCCAGCTACTGTAGAGTTAACAGAGCGAAACCCAACTTTAGTAAATTCCCGTTGTGCTTCTGGTGTGAAGAGGAACTTGACAAAAGCTTCTGCAACTTGCCGAGTACCGCGTTTATCCACCACCTTGTCTACCACAGCAACTGGGGCGTCAATGGAAACGTTGACTTGAGGAATCACCACAGTATTGTCAGATTCACCTTTCTGTTTAGCTAGGATCTCCTCATTTTCATAGTTCAACAATACATCGCCTTGATTTCGCTTGTAGAAGGTATCACTGGCTTCCCGCGCATCCTTTGGCAGCACAGGGGTATTTTTGTAAACCTTAGAGACATAATCCAGGGCTTTTGTGTCATTTCCTCCAGATTGAGTTACTGAACCCCACAGTCCCAAGAAGTTCCAACGGGCACCTCCAGAAGTTTTGGGATTGGCAGTTATGACGCTGACTCCTGGTTTAACCAAGTCGTTCCAATCACGAATTTGTTTAGGATTGCCTTTACGAGTCACCAACGCAACCACCGACTTAGTGACGATCGCATTGTTAGGAGCCTTTTTTTCCCAGCCTGAACCGATTAGCCCTGCCTTCTGGATTTGGTTCACGTCTTGTCCTAACGCCAGCGCTACTACATCTGCTTCCAAACCATCAATGACTGCTCGTGTTTGGGAACCAGAACCACCGTAACTCTCCCGAAAAGTGACGTCCTGTTTACGCTCTTGCTTCCACTTTTTAACAAATAGTGGAATGATTTTTGAGTAAGCCTCTTTGGTCACAGCGTAGGAAACCAGAGTTAATTCAAGTGGTTTTTGGTTCTGACTGATGAGTTCAGGCTTAGTGCTAGAAGTTGGGTTTTGTAGAGTCGCTCCTGCATAGACGGGTACGATCGCACCAACGCTTAAACCAGCAGCAATGAACAGGGTACGGGCACGGGTTGAAGACTTTTGCCACGGTTGTGAACAAGACTTCAAAGTTTTGATTAGATCCATTATTGAAAATTGCTCCAGAAATAAAAATACGGTTATTTGATTGGGAAAAGTGTTTCTTGATATAATACAATTCCATAGACTGATTAAAAAATCAAGTACCTGTGCTAGCCATAACTCGCGATTCACAGAAATCAGTTTTTAAGACCAAGTGTGAGCAACTCAGTACTACAGGCTAGTTCCCTGACTAACAGCGTTTTTCAATTGATTTCACTCCCGTTTCACCAAACCCTGAAAAACTGCAGTGCTGTATTACAAGTAACGGGTTTAGAGCTAACGTTTAAGCGGAAAAATCGCCCCAATGGTCAAGTGGTATACAAAAAGAATAACTTTTTATCGCTTCGCTCCTGGGTGTAGGGGTGTAGGGGAAAGACTTGAAAATGTACACCCCGCCCTCTTGCGCAATGGGGTTTAAAACCCCACCGTCTTTTACGGGAGCCAGTACTTGATGAGGGTCTCCCTCACGCTTGTTCTGGTGAGACAGCGCGAATGACGGCTCTCCCGCTCTCGGGCGTGACTGCGCTCTTCGCAGCGGAACCGGAGGTTCTCCCCGATAGCCCTCCGGGTTCCCCAGTCGCCTAGACGCCACATTCTTCAACGGGGGGAACCCCCGCACAGAAGTGGCTCCGGAGGGAGACCCTCCCGCAGCGCTGGACTCACCGTAAGGCGTGGCCGTTCCCACTAGGGGGTTGTCAACAAGACGGTTGGGGTCTAAAACCCCAACCGATTGCTCCCCCCCTACACCCTTACAGCCTTACACCCCTTCTTCTTTATGGGGCATCTTACGGAGGCACCGCAGTTTTTCGCGCTTTATTAGCCCAACCCTCCTTCCCTCTTTCCCAGCCTACGGCGGGCGACCTACGCTAACACTCCTTCAAGAGTGATTCGTAACGGGTTGCAATCGCTGCCCGTGAAGCGTTCCTATAGAACTGAAGAGTGAATTTTTGTGGAATGAAACATTCGTACCAGATCAATTGAGCGATTCTGGATTATCTTGATCCCAGCCACTAGTCTAAAATTCAGAGTTTCAACATCCATGTGCCAACTGCTGGGAATGAATTGTAATGTACCAACTGATATTTGCTTTTCTTTTGAGGGCTTTTCGACGCGGGGAGGCAAAACTGACGACCATCGTGATGGTTGGGGCATTGCTTTCTTTGAAGGGAAAGGATGCCGATTTTTTTTAGATGCCAAACCCTCTGTTTTCTCTCCCGTAGCTGAGTTTGTGCGACACTACCCTATCCACTCCACTCACGTGATTGCCCATATCCGCAAAGCGACTCAAGGCAAAGTTGCTTTGGAAAACTGCCATCCCTTCCGTCGTGAACTGTGGGGAAAATACTGGGTGTTTGCCCACAATGGAGATTTGCCAGGTTTTGATCCTAAGGACTTTAATTTTTTTCAACCTGTAGGCAACACCGATAGTGAAAAAGCTTTTTGTCTGATACTGGAAAGATTACGAGAATGTTTCCCTCAACACAAGCCTCCCTTGGAGAAACTAACGTCAGTCCTCACGGAAATCACTCAGGATATATCAGAAAAAGGTATTTTTAACTACTTACTTTCGGATGGCGAACACTTTTTTGCTCACTGCTCAACAAAACTCAGCTACATCGTACGTCAAGCGCCCTTTGCGGCTGCTCATTTAATTGACCAAGACGTAACTGTTGATTTTAGTGAATTGACCAGTCCGAGCGATCGCGTTGCTGTCATCGCCACCACTCCTCTGACTGACAACGAAGTCTGGACGCAAATCCTCCCCGGAGAACTGCTAATCTTTGAAGATGGGTTACCCCATAAGTTTCCATAGCTGGTTTCTACAACAGTTTCTATAGCAATAGCTCCCAAAAACTTCCACTTTTCTTATCAAGAAGTGATGAATTTCTCTTGCATTTTCGGCAAATTCTATGTATTATCTCTCACAATGAGCTATAAATACGGTTAAGTTAGCGCTATGCCGTAAAATGTCAGGGAAAAACAATATGAGTTTTTGGCAGCAGATCTTAGAATCAAAGCAAATATTCTTAAAAATAGTTAATAAATTTAGGTTTAATTCTATAAAAGGCTTTCTATCGCTGTTTTTGGTGGGAGTCAGTTTGAGTGTAGCGATCGCTGCTTGCTCTGGTAATGGTGCAAGTAATTCCTCCACTAGCACTGATGCAGGTGGTTCCACTGCAACTCCTGTAGCAGCCAACAAGCAAGATGTGAGATTAACTCTTGTTTCTTTTGCCGTCACAAAAGCAGCTCACGACGCTATTATTCCAAAATTTGTCGAACAGTGGAAGAAAGAACATAATCAAAATGTCTCTTTTGACCAAAGCTATGGGGGTTCTGGTTCTCAAACTCGTGCTGTGATTGATGGTTTAGAAGCAGATGTTGTTCACCTAGCACTTGGGTTAGACGTAGACAAAATTCAGAAGGCTAAGTTAATTGAGCCAGGATGGGAGAAAGAATTTCCCAATAATGGCATTGTCTCCAAATCTGTTGCTGCATTAGTCACTCGCTCAGGCAATCCAAAAGGTATCAAAACTTGGGCAGATTTGGCAAAGGATAATGTAAAGTTAATTACCGCTGACCCCAAAACCTCTGGTATCGCTCGTTGGAACTTCCTCGCGCTTTGGAATTCAGTCGCGAAAACAGGAGGAGGAGATCAAAAAGCGCTAGAATTTGTGACCAAGGTTTACAAAAATGTGCCTATTTTAACAAAAGATGCTCGTGAAGCAACTGATATCTTTGCTAAGCGGGGTCAAGGGGGCGGGGTCAAGGGGATGCGCTAATCAACTACGAAAACGAGATTATTCTTGCGCAACAAAAGGGCGAAAAAGTAGATTACGTCATTCCTGATGTAAACGTCTCCATCGACAATCCAATCGCAATTGTAGATCAGAACGTCGATAAACACCGAAATCGGGAAGTTGCTGAAGCTTTTGTCAAATACCTGTACACTCCAGAAGCACAGCAGGAATTTGCCAAAGTGGGATTCCGACCTATAGAAGAAACTCCACAGACCAAGGAACTTGCAAGCAAATATCCCAAGGTCAAAAGTCTAGGTACAGTTCAAGATTATGGCGGTTGGGATCAAATCCAAAAGAAATTCTTCGACGATGGAGCTGTTTTTGACCAAATTCAAGCAAAAAAATAAATAGTCATTAGTCATTAGTCATTAGTCACTACTAACGACTAATGACTCCCTCATCTTCCCCCACTTCCCCTGCTCCCCTATCTCCCCCAAGTTCCCCTACTTTCTCACTCACTGCTTATGACTATATCTTCACCTCCATCATCTTCACAGGAAAAACAGGTTCGTCGAAAACCTCCAGGTTGGAAGAGCTACCTGGTTGGTTTGGCTAAGCTTCCCTGGACATGGCGAATTACTTTCTTGTACTTAGCTGTAATGTTGTTTTTACCAGTGACTGCGATGTTACTGAAAGCAGGTACCGAACCTCCGGCTAAGTTTTGGGAAATTGCCACCAGTGAAATTGCGATCTCGACATACCAAGTCACTTTTTTAACAGCGCTAGCAGCAGGTCTCATCAATGGTGTCTTTGGCACACTTATTGCTTGGGTGTTTGTCCGCTATGATTTTCCTTTTAAGCGTTTGCTTGATGCCACTGTGGATTTACCGTTTGCGTTACCAACTGCGGTGGCAGGGCTAACTTTAGCGACAGTTTACAGCGACAATGGCTGGATTGGCTCAATACTTGCACCATTTGGGATTAAGGTTGCTTTCACTCGCTTAGGTGTAGCAGTGGCAATGATATTTATATCCTTACCTTTTATAGTTAGAACAGTGCAACCTGTACTGCTAGAAATGGAAAAGGAAACTGAAGAAGCAGCTTGGAGCTTGGGTGCATCTGAGTCGCAAACTTTCTGGAAGGTTATTCTACCACCGTTATTTCCCTCGATATTGACAGGTGTTGCCTTGGGTTTCTCGCGTGCAGTCGGGGAGTATGGCTCGACTGTCATTGTAGCCTCCAACACTCCCTTCAATGACTTAATTGCACCTGTGCTTATTTTCCAGCGGTTAGAGCAGTATGACTATTCTGGAGCCACCGTTATCGGCGTGGTGTTACTAGCAATTTCGTTGGTAATGCTGCTGGGAATTAATCTTTTACAAGCTTGGGGACGAAGATATGACGCAAAGTGATGATTTTCCACAACCACATTTTCATTCAACGACAGGAGCAGAACCAGATACTCAAAAGCGTGTCAAACCAAGAAATATTGCGCCAGTCATTTTGATTGCGATCGCAGTGTTGTATTTAGCTTTGGTGATATATATTCCTGCCCTCAATGTCTTCGTCCAAGCTTTTAAAGGTGGGATTGGTGCATTCTTTTCTAACCTCAGCGCACCCAATTTTCTTCATGCAGCTTGGTTGACACTAGTTTTGGCTGTGATCACAGTACCTATAAATACAGTATTTGGTTTGTGCGCAGCTTGGGCGATCGCCCGCCGCCAGTTCCCAGGTCGTGCTCTTCTTTTAAGCATTATTGACCTGCCATTTTCCATCTCACCTGTGGTTGCAGGGTTGATGGTTGTGCTACTCTATGGGCGTAATGGCTGGTTCGGTTCGCTCTTAGGAGCACTGGATTTCAAAGTCATATTCGCTTTTCCGGGCATGGTGCTGGCGACAGCTTTCGTGAGTATGCCCTTTGTCGCGCGTGAAGTTATTCCCGTTCTAGAGGAGTTAGGTAGTGACCAAGAAGAAGCAGCCAGAACACTAGGTGCAAAAGATTGGCAGATATTTTGGCGCATCACCTTGCCAAATATCCGTTGGGGTTTACTTTACGGCTTACTGTTAACCAACGCCAGAGCAATGGGTGAATTTGGTGCTGTTTCGGTAGTCTCTGGAAACATTGCAGGCAAAACTCAGAGCTTACCTTTATTTATAGAGGATTCCTACAAACAGTATCAAACTGAAGCAGCGTTCTCTGCTGCTGTCTTGTTAGGGCTGCTTGCAGTCGTGACTTTGGTGGTGAAGGAGATTGTGGAACGGAATACAGGTAAGAAAACAAATGTGAAACATTAAAGCAGATGTCTAGTAAGGCGGTAAATTCAGCTATGGTTGCAGACAATCAACTCACCCACAAACGAATTCGGATCAGAATTCCAAAAGACTATCACCAAGAACCTGTCATTTCTCGCTTGGTCTCAGACTATGGTCTCATTGTGAATATCACCGCTGCTATGTTGGGTTCCAATGGTATTGGAGATGGTTGGTTTGACCTAGATTTACAAGGAACTTCTGCACAAATTGATAGTGCCTTGACTTACATCAATGACTTGAATCTAGAAATTTGGCATGACATCGATACGGGGAGTTGGTAATGACTCATTCGTAATTTGTAATGACTAAGTTAATAGACCTCATTAAGTCTCTTACAAAAGTCAACTTTTTCTGAAACCACAGAGCAATACAGATACACATAGATAATTTCTCTGTATTGCTCTGCGTACATCTGGGCAGAGCTATGGTTTCAAATATCCTTAAATCAGATTTTTGTAATAAATCTCATGATGAACTAAAAGTTATTAATTACGAATTATGAATAACTATGATTGGATCAACCTTTCAAAGCAGTAAGATCACAAAAATTCGCTTACGCCTGCATATTCCCGGACATTACCAACAAGAACCTGTGATTTCTCGGCTGATTGCTATTCATGGTTTAATCGTTAATATTACGGGCGCAATGCTAGAAAAACAAACCAATGGAGAAGGACGCTTTGACCTGGAACTTCGTGGGACAATACCACAAATTAGACATGGTTTAGCTTACCTGGAATCTTTAAATATAAAAATTGTAGGTAAGCCAAACACTGAAGAAGATGGCTGGTCTTGCTGACGCGTGCGCAGCTATATTTCATAGTGCCAAAGTTCTTCTTCTTTCAAGACAATCCGATGCAGGGGAAGACGATGAATCAACCCCTGTTCCTCTAATTGAGTGAGGACGCGAGTGATTGTCACGCGAGTTGAATTAAGCATATCAGCAATATCTTGATGAGTTAGGCGCAAGTCAATGAGATGTCCACTTTTTACTTCTCGACCAAATTTTTTTGCTAACCAACCTAAGAGTTTAATAAGCATGACTTCCACTGTTTTATGGCTACGAATAACCATCAATTCTTCTGCCTGTTGAATGTGAGCAAGCATAACATCCGTGAATGGAAACCACCCTTCTAAAGGTATTATTGTTACCTCTACTTTTGTCAGACACTCAATCTGATATGGTTCAATTTTAGAAAACGCTTGACCAACAATATCTCTAGGTCCCCAAATACCCAAAGTCACAAGCGTACCATCTTCATGCCAAGTGACAATTCGCACAACTCCTGTTTCAATTTTCAACAAACTATTGTGCTTCAGGGGTAAGAATGAACGGGCCTTAAAGCTAAGTTTGATGTTTTGTTCAGGAGGATTTTGAAAACGTGATGAAATAGACACTGTCATCTTAATCTCGTTTATTCGATAGACAAGCCGTACTTTTTTACAATATCAGTTTATTGAAGGATCTTACTATGGGCATTGTTGTTGAGAATGTAACTAGGCAGTTTGGCTCTTTCCTTGCTGTTGATAACGTCAGTTTAGAAATTCCAACAGGTTCTCTTGTAGCGCTGTTAGGACCATCAGGATCTGGAAAATCAACGCTTTTGCGGATGATTGCGGGGTTAGAAGTTCCTAATTCTGGTCAGATCTGGCTAATTGGTGAAGATGCAACATACAAATCGGTGCAAGAACGTCAAATAGGCTTCGTGTTTCAGCATTATGCTCTGTTTAAGCACTTGACGGTGCGGCAGAATATTGCTTTTCCGTTGGAAATCCGCAAGTTTGCCAAAAATAGAATTGGGCCGCGAGTTGAAGAACTTCTGGAGTTAGTTAGGTTGCAGGGATTTGGCGATCGCTATCCCTCCCAACTCTCTGGAGGTCAACGTCAACGGGTGGCGCTAGCAAGAGCATTGGCGGTTCAGCCGAGAATATTGCTGTTGGATGAACCTTTTGGAGCGTTAGATGCTAAAGTCCGTAAGGAATTAAGGGCGAGCTTACGAAAACTGCATGAAGATGTTCATGTAACAACTGTACTTGTCACCCACGACCAAGAAGAAGCAATGGAAGTTGCAGACCAAATTGTGGTGATGAATCAAGGTCGGGTAGAGCAAGTTGGTACCTCTGGTGAGATTTATGATCACCCTGCAACACCTTTTGTCATGAGCTTTATTGGTCCAGTGAATGTTCTTCCACCTACTTCTGGTGTTTTACCAGATAGGGATTTGAATTCTCGAACAAACGAGCAAATCTTTTTGCGTCCTCATGACGTTTTGATTCAAACTAATCCTAGTGAGGATGCAACACCCGCCAAGGTATTGCGCATTCTTAACTTAGGATGGGAAATTCGGGTTGAGTTGGTTCTCAAGTCTGGAGAAACAGTAAACGCTTTCCTCAGTCGTGACCAGTTTAATAAGCTCAACCTTAAGGAAGAGCAGCGTGTCTATGTTACGTCGAAGCAGGCAAAAGTTTTTCCTGCTCCTGCTTATGGGGTGAGATGAGAAGTTGAAATGTAGCGCTTTTGACCAAAACTAAGGGTGTAGGGGAGTGGGGGTGTAAGGGTGTAAGGGGTCAGTACTAGCTCACGCCACATGCCTCAACGCGCTTAACCCGCGCACGGTGAGACAGCGCTGCAGGAGGGTCTCCCTCCGTAGGCGACTGCGTTAGCGCAGCGGAACCGGAGGTTCTCCCCGATAGCCTTAAGGCGTGGCGTTAGCCATAGGGCAGTGGCTCCCCTACACCCTTATACCCTTACACCCCTTCTTCTTGACTGTATTGCAACGTAGAATTCATCCCAGTAAGTCGCTGACGCCAATTATTGGTCTTTAATTCTTTCTCTCTGCTCAGAGCTGCTCTCTATTTGTATCAACTTTAAAGTGAAACGGTATTAGTAAAAGTTATAACCAAAATGCCCAAAGGTCTTTGGGAGATAAACGGAATCATAATCTAGGCAAAGAGGCATTGATCATCATCACCACAATAGGTAAAGATTTTTTACAATATCCTCAGATTCCAGTTGGTTCCAATTAATCCAGCAAGAAACTTGATTATCCGCCAAAACCCGCACTCGTCGCTGTTCCTAAATCCCAGGTGTCTTGACAAAGTATTCAGTAAAAGCTACTATACTTTGCTGCAAGCTTTTATTTTGCTTTCAAGAAAAATGATTTTTTATACACGTAAATCTGCAATTTCTAGCATTTCTAAATAAATCTTTATAAAAAAAATAACGCAAAGAATCGACTTTACACGACAATGATTCTATGCTCAGACAATGAGTACAAACTCTAAACCTAACTTCACCGTATTACTTTTTCTAATACACCTACCACACAGCCATCCGTTCAGTTGCTGGTAAGCGTGCTCCCAGCAATTTATAGAGTTTGATTGTTAGTCACTAAATCACTTTCTCTATTATAGTCAACCAACTTACGGCATGAAATCCCCAGAGTCTCTCAAGTGCTAAAGATTCTCATTTGGTAGAGCATGATAGCAAGGAGCACGGGTATGATAACCTGAATCAATTTCTCTACAAGGGAATGCTAGATGCCGAATCCTCGGGATGGCTCCAATAACCTCTCAGTCGATGCTCAATTAGTTTTACTTGACAAAACCCCATGATGTATTCCACAAGTCGTTCTCATAATTCTGCCCAGTCTCATAATTCTTCCTCTACTGGACAACTGCCACAACGATTATTTACACGTCGCGAAATCCTTCCAGCGCGTAATGACGTACTGTGGCGGATTGAGCGCGGAGCAGTTCGGACTTTAACCTGGAGTGAAGATGGAACGTTTATCACTTTGGGTTATTGGGGAACTGGGGATTTGATTGGCTATCCTTTGTCTAGAGTCAAGCCTTACCAAATTGAATGCTTAACTAGCGTAGAAGTGACCGCACTACCACCTCACTTGTGGAGTCAGGATGTAAACGCCTTATTATCTCACATTCAACAAGCAGAAGAGTTACTTAGCATTGTACATCGTAAGCCCATTTGCTTGCGTTTATGGCAATTCCTTAGTTGGCTTAGTGCAAAGTTTGGCCGCGATGTGGAGCAAGGAAAACTCATCGATCTGAATGTCACTCATCAGGAGATGGCAGAAGTGTTAAATACAACACGGGTAACTGTGACTCGTCTGCTTCAGCAGTTTGAGGAAGAGGGAACCTTGATACGTCACAAACGTCGTGTCATTCTATGTTCATCAAATAAGGAATCCAAATAGTCTGTAGTAAAAAAGTGGTGATTAATTGTGTGTTAGTCACCATTAACATCTGGTACAATTCTGACAGAAAGTCATTAGTAAATTCCCAAAAAAAATATCCGCATTAGGGAATCGTACCATAATTCAGTCGGTAGGTGTGAGTGAGACATAAACCATGAAGAAACTATCTAAAAAAATTCTAAGGTTAAGCCCAGTTGTTATAGCGGCAACATTTTTCGCAGCAAATAGCGCTATGGCTGGAGAAGTCAACGAACAGGTGACTCCCGTCTCTCAGCTGACATCACAACAATCAGATAACATTGGTCAAGTAACATCTGTATCCCAATTTTCCGACGTACAGCCAACAGATTGGGCATTCCAAGCATTGCAGTCTCTGGTAGAGCGCTACGGCTGTATTGCGGGTTATCCCAATGGTACTTATCGCGGTAACCGCGCTTTGACCCGTTATGAGTTTGCCGCAGGTTTGAACGCGTGCTTGGATCGGGTGAATGAACTGATTGCAACAGCAACTGCTGACTTAGTCAGGAAAGAAGACCTAGCTACTTTGCAGCGTTTGCAAGAAGAGTTTTCTGCTGAATTGGCTACCCTGCGCGGTCGTGTCGATACCTTAGAAGCTCGCACTGCTGAGTTGGAAGCAAATCAATTCTCTACCACAACAAAACTGGTTGGTGAAGCGATTTTCAACTTATCTGACGCTTTTGGTAGTGCTAAGGTGGCTGTTCCTTCTGGAGGTAACACAGCAACGGCTCCCGAGTTGCGAGAAAACGTCATTTTTTCCGACCGAGTTCGTTTGAACTTGCTCACCAGCTTCTTTGGTTCAGACCAGTTGCAAACACGTTTGCAAGCTCGCAACACTCCTATATATGACGCTGGAAGCACAGCTACAAATAACACCAGACCCAACCTAACGGGTACGAACATGACCCGTTTAAGCTTTGACGGAGATAGGGGGTCTGGCTCTGGTCGAGGTACTACTATAGGTTCCAACGACATTGAACTCGACAAACTCAACTATGCTTTCAACCTAGGCAGCGCTGCTCGTATCAAAATTGATGCATTTGGTGCTGAGTTATACGAAAACGTCAACACCTTTAACCCAGACCTCGCGAGCTCTGGTAGAGGCGCTATTTCCCGCTACGGTCGTTTCAGCCCCATTTACCGCCAAGGTAATGGTGGTTCAGGTGCAACACTTACCTTGAATCCCAAAGGACCTATCACTGTATCTGCAGCTTATGTAGCAGGTGGACCTGGTATCACTGCAAATGACCCTAGGGATGGGTTTGGTCTTTTCGATGGTAGCTATGCGGCTTTGGGTCAGGTATCCTTCCAGCCGACTCAAGCACTCAACATCGGTTTGACGTACGCTCGCACCTATCAGAATAAGACAAATATCAGCCTTTTTGATGCTACTGGTAGTAGCTATGCTAATAACCCCTTTAACGGCGGAGCCTTAAGTGCTGACAACTATGGCGCAGAAGCATCGTTCAGACTAGGTCCAAAGATCACGCTTGGTGGTTGGTATGGTTACACTGAAGCAGAAGCTAAGGGCGGTATTGCAAATGGTGCCAATGCATACGCTGAGTACTGGGGTGCTACCGCCTCTTTCAAAGACTTTGGCAGACCAGGTAGCGTGCTTGCTTTTGTCTTTGGTCAGCCACCTAAACTGACTGGTAACGAATTCACAGCAGCCGGTAATCGTCGTGACAGAGACACATCATATCACTTAGAGGCACTGTACAGACTGCAACTGAGTGACAACATTGCTGTCACCCCTGGTGTGTTGGTGATCTTCAACCCAGAACATAACAACAACAACGACACCGAATATGTAGGTACACTGCGTACCACCTTTACTTTCTAAAGTTATTTTTATGGTAACTCTCATCCCTTTGGGTGGGGTTATGTGAAAAAAGCCTGCTTACGCAGGCTTTTTTTGTGTGACTCAACTGATGAGTGTTGCATTTCTTGCAAAAATCCGGTTTAGGGGTTTTTATAACCGTAGATGGACGTGGGCGAATAAACGCAGATAATTTACAGGAAGTTTATTGATCGTCGAAATTTGCTGGAGAATCAGTTTCGGAGGAATCATCGTCCGAAGGACGCTTGACTTTAGGGCGATCGCTACTCCAAGCCCACCATACGCAACCACAATGACACTGGTAAAACTCCTGCCATTTGCGACGATAGTTTTCCGTCATCACAGGCGAACGACGATTTATCCAGACTTGTACAGCTTCTAAGCTACTAGAGTGACAGCTAGGACAGCAAAATTCATAAGCATGAATTCCTGTGTTTGTCCATTCAGGTGGAGTTGCAGCAAAAGCATCTATATTCATTAGTTATAAGTCATTTGTCATTAATTGTATCAATTATGAATGACTACATGGAAAGTCCATAAACCAGGTATTCTAAGCATAAGCATATATTAAAAATTGTATGAAAGCTGATATTAACATGGAAACAAACGTTGAAATTCGCCGTTTGCTAGATGTAATGCCTGCTTCTGGTCGAATGATGACAAAAATCGTTATCAAGCCCGAACAGGCAAAAGTTATTGACGCAACATTTCCATTACCTTGGAATCGGGAACGACCAATCTATATTAACTTTGATTTATGGCGTCGCCTGACAAAAGCGCAACGCGATTTGTTACTATTGCGGACTGTTAGTTGGTTAATAGGAGTCAAGTGGTTTAAACCTGACATTTATCAGGGTATGGCGATCGCTGGTGTTTTGGGTACTTTTGTAGAATCAGCCCAAGCAGATCCAGTTGGTATAGTTGTCGCTGGTGGATTAACTACGCTGGCTATGGTTCGCATTTGGCGAACGAACCGATCCCAGCAAACAGAGTTAGACGCTGATCAAGCCGCCATTCGTGTCGCACAACGACGGGGTTACTCAGAACCTGAAGCCGCACAACACCTGTTATCTGCTATTGAAGGAGTGGCAAAAATTGAAGGGCGTTCTGGATTAGAGTTTACTGAGTTGATTCGTAGCCAAAATTTACGAGCGATCGCTGGTTTGTCATCAGTCAGTGTTCCAGAAAGTTTTGAGCAGTAGTTTAGAAAATTAAATCATAGCTACTTCACTGATGACTTAATCAGCACAATGATACAGTTTGTATCCGTAACCGTCTACTGCGCTTAAAGATTTTGTGTTAGCAAGACAATTTTTGACTTCCTCCGGTTGAGGGGCATAAAAGTTTACTAACCATAAGTCAAAAGGACGTGGTAGTGTCTTTAATGTATTTTGTAGAGCAGAGGTTGAAGTCTTGGGGTCTTTATTTTGATGAGCCAGGAAAAATAGGGGTGATGGGGATTTGGAATTTTGTATTTTATATTCCCTGGCTATTCCCATCATTTCCCCAATTTGTACGTGAGTTTTCTGAGTTGTGGTGATCAAGACAGGGACATAAGATGTTTGTTCAATAAGTTGTACAAATAAGTCTGGACGGTAGTATTTTTGATAGCCCAAATTGCAGACAACAGTGATAGCACTCGCCAATCCCATCGACAAAATGATGATCACAGCTTTTTTGCCATTTATTCCCCATCTCCCTTTTTCCAAAATGGGATGACGCCAACAAACTGCCAGACTTGCCCCAACTAAGACTATCACAGCAGGAAAGTAAACAAAGTTGTAACGAGCGCCTCGTGTCAGGTCAATACCAAAAAAGTAAGTAAAAATAAAAAATAAAACTATAGCCCCAACAACTAAACCAGCAAACACCTGAACCATCAAACGGGTTTGTGGTTCTTTAAAATAAACTTTAATTCCACGCACCAAAATTGGTACAACCCAAATGAAAAAAATTAGCATCACTAGTCCAGAAACAATCACAACTGCTAACTGTGATGCTTCCACTGGTAGCAAAGAAATCATCGTAATCCATGCTGCCAACGCTTGAAAAATTGGGTTTATCCAAGCCATTCCAAGACGTGGACCTTGGATCCATTCAGTCAACTTACCTCCATAACTATTATGTAAAAACACTGGCAACCAAACTAATCCAGAAACAAATGTACCTACCGCCACAGCGTAGATGCGGAACCAGGGAGAGTAAGAATTTGGAACCAGAGAGTGTGGTAGTATATATTCCGCTCCCTCTCTCCTTCGCTCCCTCCCTCCTTCGCTCCTCTTTCTAGTCCACTGTCGCCAAGCAAGAAAGAGTAAAACCAACGCTTCACAGCAGAGGGTGAGAGTGAAAAAGTAATGAGTCGCAATACCGATAGCATTAATTCCCACCCACAAGAGTGCTATTTTGAGGGGTATTTGAGTTTGATTTTGGATGTGGCGACTGGCAATGATTAAGCAAGCAAAAGAAGCAATCACCCATAAGATTGCTAAAGTATAATGACGGGCTTCCTGTGCTAAAAAAATGCCGTAGGGTGATATTGCCATCATTGCAGCCGCTAAATGACTGACAAGACGGGAACGAAATGCTAGCTGAGTTAAAGCATAAATAGCTGGAATAGATGCTGCACCAAAAAGAGCAGCGAGCGATCGCGCCCCCCACAACGATACCAAACCTTCATGTGTCGGAAATAGCCGTATCCACAAGTGAGTGAGGATAAAGTAAAGCGGCGGATGATTACTTTCAGTAGATAAGTGTTTCCATACATCTTGTATGCCAGATGTAGGTTGTGGTTGTAGTGGTTGTAAAAGAACATCAACAGATATCGGCTGATCTAACGGTACTGGCAAAAAGCTATTACCCAGGCTAAACACCAGAGTAGAAAACTCGTCAGTCCAAGGTGATTTAGCACTCAAGTTCGTTAAACGCAAGCCGACAGCAATTAGTAGCCAAATCGCCAGCAGTAATAGATTTTTAAGTTTTGAGTTTTGAGTTTTGATAATGACATTCATAAATTATGATTTACCACTCATAACTTAATAACTCAAAACACATGACTGTTTGTTCCCTTCTATTTTACCTGAGTCACACGCCAACTGAGCTTCAAATTCACCCAAAAGTTCCAAACAGTAGCAACAGCGATCGCAATCAGGTTAGCAACGTAGCGGTTAGGAATCACGAAATTGAACACCAAGTTCAACACCAACACATTCAATACCAATCCCGCAAGACAAATCATGTTAAATTTCAAAAACCGTTTTAAACGCTGACGCCATTCCCGCTGCTGGCTGCTGACATCAGCAAACGTCCAGATGTCATTCCACAAGAAATTATTTAAAATTGCCACTTCCCCAGCAATGATTTTACTGCGTGTCAGGGGCAAACCCAAGGTCGTTGGGTCACTGAGCAAGTACAGTACTGTCATATCCACAAACACCCCCGATAATCCTACCAAGCCAAAGCGGAGGAAACGATCTATGGGGAAATTTCGACTAAATTTCCAGAGTCTCCCTGTTGATAAGCGTAGGCGGATTAAGTGATGGATATAATCAACATATTGCTTCCAGGTTACCTTACTTTCACCCTCTTTGCGCTCACAGAACACATAGCCAACTTCAGCGATTTTGCCCACGTTTCCGCGCCCGATGGTTTCCAGCAGAATTTTGTATCCCACCGGATTAAGGGTTTTACCGACTATACAGTGGCGACGGAACATAAAATAACCACTCATCGGATCTGACACTCTTGACAGAACGCCTGGTAAGATGAGCAATCCTAATAACTGAGCACCTCGTGACAAGAAACGCCTGACAAAACTCCAACTACTGACTCCACCACCTTCTATGTGTCGGCTGGCAACGGCTAAATCTGCTCCCTCCTCAATTGCTTGCAATAATTGCAGCAGCACATGGGGTGGATGTTGTAAATCAGCGTCTATAACTCCTAAAATACTTCCACTAGCAGCTTGCCATCCGCGAATCACAGCGCTGGATAGTCCCCGTTCATCCTGTCGTCGCATAACCCGCAATTGGGGATATTCTGTCATCAATGACTGTGCAATGTTCCATGTCCCATCTGGACTGTCGTCATCTACCACTATCAACTCGTATTTACCTGGTATAGATTCATCTAGTAAGTTGCTTAATCTAGAGACGATTTTTTGGATGTTTCCCGCTTCTTTGTAGGTGGGAATAATTAGAGAAAATAAGATGGGTTCAGTATTTGCGTCTGTTCTTGCAGTTGACGATTCTAATATCTGCAATGAACCAGTGGGTACTGGTAAAAGGGAATTAGGTTGGATGATACTCATTTACAAATGATGATATGGTAAACAGATTTCCAGTGGTTTTGTTAATAACAGCCTTACCAGGTTTTGGCTAGCGTTGTTTTATAGTACTTGACTAAGATAAATTTTATTCACAAAGTACCACTCAGAAGCGCATTAGCTTATCAATTTATCTTTAAGCAGCATGTCTTGCTGATTTATACCAGGTTTCCAAATTAGGTAAAGAACAAAACCTGTTGCCAGATATATGAAGAATGGTGTCATTAAAGAGAGATGAATGTTGTAATACTGAGGCAAAATAACTTTGTATAAGTAATCTTGCCAATGAAGTAATGGTCCTCGATACAGAAACATCGCTATATTTATAAGTAAATTATTAGACGGAATCGTAGAGACTCCAGCGAGATTAATAAATATGGATAGTACCCCCAATAACTTAATATACTTTAGAGGAGAGTACACCACTGGAAGAAGAATAAATGGGATAGCGACCACTAAATGACGTGGACCAAAACAAACATCACCAGACCATGCATAGTAAGAAGCATTTAATACAAAGATAAAGGCAAAGAATATAAAACAGAACAATATGATATTATTTTTTTGGTAAGTCTTTTTTACAAAAGAGCCAAAAAATAAAAAAGTCATAGGAAAATATAGAAAAATTCCTCGGAAGCTACTGAAAGTCAAACCCCAAAGAGTTCCTAAGGAAGGAACCATAAACATGCTTTTTTGGATAGACTCTTCTTGATTTAACTGTTTGAGAAACAGCGAGTTAGGAGTTTGAAACACTGAGCCTGTAATTGTTTGGTTATAGTACATAATGATTCCTAAAAATATCGAGTAACCGAACAATAGGAACAAGATATTTGTCAACAGACTTGTATAGTTTCTCTCTTGAATCATTAAATATATCCAAAATCCAATTAATAAAGATATTGGCACGATCGCAATATAATCAACCATTTGAGCAAAGCCCAAGGAAAGTCCAATAAAAAACCCATTGGCTTGATGGATAATCAAATAAAAAGCTATAAAAATAAACGACATTGTATAGACATGAGACCAAATTCCATTAGTAGAGTAGAAGAAAACTAATGAGCCGAAGATAAAGGTAAAAACGATCCATAATTTCTTGACAAGATCATTCGTGAAATAATCTAAAGTTTTAAACATTATGACAGCCACAATTCCAAGAATAGGAGCGCTAACACAAACGTTTGATAAGATATCAAATATTGACCAATAAACTTCTCCTTCTGGAATATCAATCAGCCTCATTAACATTTTGTGAAAAAAATAAAGAGGAGCCAGAATAATTGGAATACCAGGCGGGATAACAGAGTAAGCACTATTATTAAGCAGCAAAATATCTATATGAGATCGGTATCCTTTTTGCAGTGCAAACGTACCAAAATTAACAAATGAGTGAATAGTATCAGTGTAGCGACTTGTTTGAGGCCCATCCGGTGTTGCATGAAGAGCAATCAAAATAAATACAGTGATGAATATTTTATGAGAAATGTGCTTTATCATTTTTAAATACTTGCCATTACAAAGTTTGCCCTATCGAAAGGATAGGTTACCAAAAGCTAGAGAACTAAATTGACAGCAGAACTTAGGAGTAAAGGCTTATACCTACTTTAAAGTGATAGTACTATGCATTTAAGAGTTCACTTTCTGACTAGATAGTTTAGCAATTAACTAGTGAATAAGTATTCGCGGCTTACTTTCACCAGACCTGACCACTTCAAACTAGGTATAATTGATGCCACCTGGCGTAATGAGCAAATTATAACACTGCTGTTTGTAAAAAAAATCACTTGATTTACTCTTGACAAAATTCTAAAAAGTTCAAAAATATCGTTAAGCCTTACTCTTATTCTTGACAAATAAAATTTTCTAGCTTATGTAAGTCTGATAAAAATTTGGTTAACAGTTGATGTAAATTAGCATTCAATAATACGTTTTCTATAGGATAAAACTTTTGGTGAAGTTATTTATTTGATGCCGCAAGCGGTTTACCTTAGATAGTGTTTACGAATATGGGAAACTGTCGCCCAAAGCTAAAAAATGCATCTTGCATAAATCTCTAAATACTTTTCAATGATTAGAGTTGCAAAATGTGCGAATAGCCTCATACAAAAAAATAAGATTTTTTGATAAGTATGTCTTATTTTGTGCCGACTTACTTATCAAAGATGTCAAAATAATAAATGTGGTTTGCTTTTGAGAAACTGTGGTTACTGTAACTGTTGATGCTATTCTTGAGCGTGCTTTAACGGGGTATGATTTATTTCCGGAAGAGGCAGTGGTATTACTAAAACAAAATGACCAAAGTGCAGTTGGTGCTATTCGTGCTACAGCCGACAAACTGCGTCAACGGCAAGCGGGGGACACTGTTACTTACGTTATTAACCGTAATATTAATTTTACCAACATCTGTGAGCAACACTGTAGTTTCTGTGCTTTCCGGCGAGATGAGGGGGAGGAGGGTGCTTACTGGTTAGATTGGGCGCGTATTTTAGAAAAGGCGACAGATGCAGTGCAACGGGGTGCAACGGAAATTTGTATGCAGGGAGGCTTAAACCTACAGGCAAAGGTGAACGGAAAATCTCTGCCTTACTACCTCAAGGTTGTGGAAAAGATTAAACAAGAATTTCCTCAACTGCATCTACATGCTTTTTCTCCCCAAGAAGTGCAATTCATCGCACGAGAAGATGGACTGGAATATGCCGATGTGATTATCGCTTTGCAAAATGCTGGTGTTGATTCTATGCCAGGAACCGCAGCTGAAGTGTTAGATGATCAAGTGCGGCGCATTCTTTGTCCAGAAAAAATTAACACAAGCCTTTGGCTGGAAATTGTGAGTACAGCTCATAGACTAGGTTTATACACCACAAGCACAATTCTATCAGGGCATATTGAGACGCCAGAACAACAAATTAGACATTTGGAAAAATTGCGATCGCTCCAACAAACTGCGATTGATCGAGACTACCCTGCTCGCATCACTGAGTTTATTATATTACCTTTCGTTGGTAAAGAAGCCCCCAAACCCCTACGTCGTCGTGTAGGACACGATCAACCTATTTTGGCAGATGCACTGCTACTGACTGCTGTTGCACGAATTTTTTTAGGAAACTGGATTCCTAATCATCAACCAAGTTGGGTAAAACTGGGTTTGGCAGGTGCAACAGAAGCTTTATTGTGGGGTTGCAACGATATTGGTGGCACATTAATGGAAGAACATATTACGACAATGGCAGGTGCTCAAGGTGGAACCAACATGGAAGTTGAAACCTTGGAAGCTGCTATCACCGATGTAGGGCGTCCTTACCAACAAAGAGATACTTTATATCAAAGAGTGGGATGAGGGGAGAGAGGGAGGGAAAAGTTAATGCGAAATCAGTCTTTTCCCTCACTCCCACACTCCTTCACTCTTTATTTCGCATACTTCTACACTCGTCCATCTCCCTATGAGATGATCCCCAAGATACCAATCCAGGATACGATGGACGTTGATTTAGGTATTGTTTCACTTTAACGTTTATGAAGCGCTATTGGTCACGTCTGTTTGCCCTGGTTTTGCTTGTCGTCGTTGGTTTGATGGGCTGTAACAACACTCCGGCTACTTTAACAGGAGATTATCGCCAAGATACCTTAGCTATCGTAAATACTTTGAGGACTGCTATAGACTTACCACAAGATTCTGCAGATAGAGCATCAACTCAAGCAGAAGCGCGTAAAAAAATCAATGACTTTGCAGCTCGCTATCAGCGAGATAGCTCTGTCTCTGGTTTGGCTTCCTTTACAACCATGCGAACCGCCCTTAACTCCCTAGCTGGACATTATAGTTCATATCCAAATCGTCCCGTGCCACAAAAACTCAAAGACCGCTTAGAGCTGGAGTTTGAGCGGGTAGAAGCGGCATTAAAGCGTGGTGCTTAACTATTCCGGCTGAGTCCCACCACTAAACGGAGTACCGTCATAGCGGTGGGATATAAGCCAAAAAATCACGAAAACATTTTTCAACTAACCATTAAAAATAAAACTAAGTTGACTGATATTTTTGAATGCTGAGCTTTTACTGTATACTGATAATATTTTTGTCATATCATTAAGTCAAAAAAGTTACAGAATTTGGATTTTTATTTTTTAATTTTAAAATTTGGCGTCGTCAAACCTTGTAGATACCATAGGATTATTGCTGTCAATATAACAAACAATCTGTTTATCAAGACGTTGTATGAAAAGTTCGTGTTACTTAAATTGAGTTACAAAATTCGGCAACAGAAATAGGAGTTTGGGAGTCTATACCGTCTGGGCTTAAAAACCCTTATTGATCAAAAACGCAATTTTATACACATTATCCTACGTAACATTCGTTAGGATTGATTCTTTTGTCTTTGTAATTGTACGTATGTCCAAACGTCCTTTGAATGTTGCAACAATATTCTTTTGGCAACGCCTGTTTGCTGCTCTAATTTTTAGCAGTAGTGTGCTAATTCCCTTTTTAAAAAATCAGCCAGCAGCCGCACAAATTACTGAGTATTGCCAGTTACCACAACCCCAGGCACAAGAAAAAGAAAACTTACGTTTGTCTGCACTTAAGGGTGATCAACAGGCACAAAGTCGTTACCAGCGATTGTTACAACAAAACGCACAAGTTTTGCAGGAATGCCGCAACCATACTTGGCCTCAGTTGCAAGCAATTTGGTTGCGCTTGTATCCTTGTGATGTTCAACCGGGAATGGTTGACCAAATCATGGATCGGATTGTCAACCGAGGTTATAACGAAGTTTATTTGGAAGTTTTTTACGATGGTCAAGTACTTCTGCCAAAAGGGGCTAATCCCACCGTTTGGCCTTCTGTAATTCGCACACCAGGAACAGAAAAGACTGATTTACTCGCCACTGCAATTCAAAAAGGGCGGGAACGGGGTCTGAAGGTTTACGCTTGGATGTTCACCACAAATTTTGGCTATACTTACGCCCAGCGTTCAGATAGAGAAGGGACAGTTGCCCGCAACGGTAAGGGTCAAACCAGCCTCTACGTCGTAGATAACGGCTCTCAGGTCTTTATCGATCCCTACAACTTGCAAGCCAAACGAGACTACTATCTAATGTTACAGCAAGTGCTGCGCCGTCGCCCAGATGGGGTACTCTTCGACTATGTACGCTATCCACGACAGGCAGGCACTGATTCGATCGCCACCAAAGTTACAGATTTATGGCTGTATAGTGACGCGACTCAACAGGCTTTATTCCGACGAGCAGTGAATTACAAAGGATTGGAATTAATTAGACGCTTTTTAACTAAAGGATATATCACCGCTGGAGATGTTAGTGAGGCGGATAAGCTCTATCCTCAAGAAGGAGAACCCTTATGGCAAGGTCGGACTCCACCCCAAGAACAAAAGTCAATCCTTCCCCCAGAGCAAAGGCAACCCCAACTACAATCGGAGTTATGGCAGTTAGCAGTTGCTCACGCCATGCAAGGCATCGTAGATTTTTTAGCCCTAGCTGCTTATCCAGCACAGCAACAAGGTATTCCAGTGGGAGCGGTATTTTTTCCTGATGGTAATCAAATGGTCGGTCAAGGATATGATTCTCGCTTGCAGCCTTGGGATAAGTTCCCAAACACAATAGAGTGGCATCCTATGTCCTATGCAAATTGCGCTAGTGCCGATTGTATTGCAGCGCAGGTGCAGCGGGTTTTGAACATGGCAAAACCAGGTACCCAGGTGATTCCAGCTATAGCCGGTCAGTGGGGAGCATCAATAAGCAATCGTCCTCCCTTGGAAGTGCAAATGCAGGCACTGCGCAAACTTGCACCGCAAATCAGGGGAGTCAGTCATTTTGCTTTTTCTTGGCAAGATCCACAGTATGATAACCAGCGTAAATTCTGCCGCGTGCAGTGATGAGGGAGTGCCAGGTAAGAGATGGAATTAAGCGCTCAAATTTGACATCGCCATTATCCTGGCACAGTTGGTAAAATTGGTTGTTGTTAAGTTTGACAATATTGTTAAAGTTGATGGTAATAGCTATCATAATGACCCGCCAAGAGACGTTACCATCGGCTGCAACAACCGCGCTCTTTACCTAGCGCAAGGAGAATGCCAGGAAGTGTTGTGTGTATGCCATCAAAAAGACTTTGGAAAAATCACTCTGCCAGGTTGTACCGTTTTTAGGTGTGTGTCGAAATCAAAGCTAAATCAAAGTTCTGTCCGATCAGTCAAAATCTCGTATCCTGTCTCTGTCACCAACACAGTATGCTCAAACTGAGCGGATAAAGAATTATCCACTGTTACAGCTGTCCAACGGTCAGATAACGTCCGTGTATACTTGGAACCAGCATTCAAAATTGGCTCAATCGCCAGCGTCATACCTGCACGCAGTTTGACATTAGGCATTTCGCGAGTGCGGAAGTTAAAAACCGAGGGTTCTTCATGTAGGTTGCGACCAACACCGTGTCCGGTAAAATCTTCTACCACAGCAAACTTATTTGCTTTGACATGATCTTCAATTGCCCCAGCAATATCCATTAGGTCGTTTCCTGCTTTCACTTGTTCAATGCCTTTAAAAAGAGTTTCTTCTGCAACACGAATCAGTCTGGCTGCTTCTGGGGTGACTTCGCCGACAGCGATTGTGATGCAAGAATCACCATGAAAGCCTTGGTAATATGCGCCAGTATCAACTTTTAAGACATCTCGAGTGCGGATAACTTTTTTTGGACTAGGGATGCCGTGTACAACTTCATTGTTAATGCTAGAGCAGATAGAACCAGGGAAGCCGTGATATCCCTTAAAACTTGGTGTTGCGCCCATTTCCCTGATACGTTTTTCCGCATGAGCATCCAAATCAGCGGTCGTCATACCTGGCTTAACCAGCTCAGAAATTTCTTTTAGCACAGTTGCCACTATTTTTGCTGATTGCCGCATAATGTCTATTTCACGTGGCGATTTAATTTCAATTCCTCTACGCTGTCTTTTTTGAGGGTTGTTTTGAGCTGGTTGAAAAAGCAGGTTACTGAGAATGTTCATGGGAAATTAATAATTATTTGTGCCTGGTCTGTTGTGTGTCAATAATTCTTCTAGCTTTGTTGAGAAATAATACTTGTATCTCAATATCTAAGGTAACTTATTTTTTTCTATAGCAATTTTAAATCATAAGCTCGCAACGGGAGCGGGTGTAGGGGAGGACAGTGTCGGGGTGAGGCATCTGGCGTTGGGGTTCCTAAGGCACGTTTTCGGGGGAAGCTTCCCCCGAAAAGCTGCCGCCCCGTTGTAGCACCTGCCGTGGTTTCCCCCTTAGCGGAGCGAGCCGTAGGCTGCTACCTCCGTTAGGGTCTCCCGACAGTCGCGCACCTGTCTGCCCTTGCCAGTACTGAAGCGGGTAGCGTGGCACTTTGTGCTATGGGAGGGTTTCCCGACAGAGGTATCTGGTGAGACAGCGCTGCCAAGAGTTGTGCCTTGCGCGGGTTCCCCGCGTTGTGGCAACTTCGGAGAGGGTCTCCCGACCTAGGCGACTGCGTATGCGCAAATGTGATTTGAAACAAAAAATGAGATTTTAACTCATGATATGCTTTAAAAATGAGTGTCTCAGTTTATCCTTCACTTTTAAGATTCGAGTTTTTTACTAATAATGATTATCGTGTAGGGAATGAA